>Ga0206910_1099_pt1 | contig 17135 bp, 20 predicted proteins | sample Alteio_BWOrgHeat_77_FD_152949 | JGI IMG/M metagenome (GOLD analysis project Ga0206910, IMG submission 152949) | Enriched cells from forest soil in Barre Woods Harvard Forest LTER site, Petersham, Massachusetts, United States -... | ecosystem: Environmental > Terrestrial > Soil > Temperate forest >... | reverse complement strand
ATAAGGCGGGCACGTACAAACCGAATGATAAGGAATTGAGAACTATCTTTCTCAGCGATAATGCAGGCAGGCAATTGACGCTTACCAAATTGGGTAATAAAGATGAGCACTTTTATCGTGTGGTGCATAGCGGCAAACTGAACCTGTATGACAACCATTTTACTTTTAACTACAAGGCCTCTGGCGTTAACATAACCGACATGGCCGTACTGAGTGGCAACAAAGTGAAAAATGTAAGTTTCTGGCCTGTGAATGCCAAACGAAAACTGGCAGGCTACATAAATAAGACATATAATACTAACCTGGACCCGAAAGAATATAGCAAAAAAGAGCTGCTGGCCTATATAGCAAAACTTGATCAGCCTATCAATTAGCCGCCCATCCTAAATGAACGACTTGCATTATATTTGTGCCTATGCATATGCATGATGTAACCAGCGAGGCAGACAAAAAATTATTCCTGGAAGTTGCTGTTGACCTGTATAAAGGGGACCCCTCTTATATCCGCCCTTTGGATAAAGATATCAATGAGGTATTCGACCCTGAAAAAAATAAATTCTTCAAACGTGGCGAATGTGAACGATGGATATTAAAGGATGACAATGGTAAAGCCATAGGCCGCATTGCTGCATTCGTGAACAGGCAATATAAACAGGAACAGCCTACGGGTGGCATAGGTTTCTTTGAGTGTATTGACGATCAGGGCGCGGCGAATTTCATTCTGGACCATTGCAAGACCTGGCTAAAGGCACGCGGCATGGAGGCGATGGATGGGCCGATAAATTTTGGAGAACGAGATAAATGGTGGGGACTGGTGGTGGATGGCTATTACGAGCCACTGTTTGGTATGAATTATAACCCACCTTATTACAAAAAACTTTTTGAGAACTATGGCTTCAAAGTATATTTTAACCAGGTATGCTTTGCGATGAAGGTAAATGTAAAACTGGATGATAAATACTATCAGCGACACGCCGCAATAGCTGAGGATAAAAACTATAAGGCGGTACACATAAAAAAAGGCCAGATAGAAAAGTTCGCCAAAGACTTCACTTACATTTACAACAAGGCATGGGCAGGCCACGGTGGCGGAAAATCGCTGGAAGAGAGAACGGTGATAAAAATGTTCCAAACCATGAAGCCCGTAATGGATGAAGAGATAACGTGGTTCGTATATTATAAGGAAGAACCAGTTGCTCTTTGGGTGAACCTTCCTGACCTGAACCAATTCTTCAAACACATGAATGGAAAATTTGGCTTGCTACAAAAACTAAGATTCCTGCTGCTGCAAAGATTTGGCAAGTGTAGTCGCTTTGTGGGATTGGTATTCGGCATCATCCCGGAATTTCAGGGCAAGGGCGTGGATGCATATATGATAGTAGAAGGCGCAAAGGTGATACAACCTAAAGCACGATATGAGGACTACGAGATGCAATGGATAGGCGATTTTAACCCCAAAATGATGAACATTGCCCAAAGCCTCGGTACACAACGAAGCAGAACATTGAGTACATACCGCTATCTCTTTGACCGGACAAAGGAATTTAAAAGACACCCTATCGTCGGATAGGCAGCCCCTAACCCCAACAGGGGGATTTTGAAGATAACGACAAGTTTATTGGTTCATCTGTACGTCTCTTAAGTGTGCGCTTGCATTTGAGAGGCGATAGCTTCTCTTCATGACCTGAACGGCAGAAAAAAAGCAGGAAGAAGTATCAACGGGCATTGGGAAAATGACTGTACATATTCTGCCTTCAGGCATGTATTTTTATTGGGATGGTAACGCGGAGGCAGATCCAAATACCAATAGCCAACAAAGAAAACATTACAGATTGGCTTACAAACTAAACCTTGAACCAGTAGTGTCATCGAAGAAAAGGATTACACTTATTCCATCTGGGTAAATTCTCCCTTGCAGGTACACTCCTTATCTCCGGCATTATCTAAACCACAACATTCACTGCTTTTTATCCTGTTATGGGTCTTATTCACTTCATAAATTGTATCCTTGGTAAACTCGTAGTAGCTTATTTCATTGTCCAATTTTTTAAAAAAACATTTCATATACTGTGTGTATTTACCCGAATAATATCTTTCTTTAGTTATGGTTCCATCAGCTTGATTTTCCTGTTCAAAGAAAAATAAACATCCCTGTTACCCATGATTTCAACAAACTTATGCGGGGTTCCTGTACCCGAAACTCCCGGTCTCGTTTCAAAGCCTCTTTTTCCAACAAATGGTAATTCCATTTCTTTGCCCGTATTTAAGGTATCTTCTTTGTTATTCTGAATATTATTTTTCTCCGAGACAGTTTTTTGTGCATTGGTGCAGGAAATAAAAAATATAAGTACAATATATATTGCTGGAATGTTTTTCATATACATGCAATATAAAAAAATTCCGTGCGCGTTAGAGCACATGAAGTGCGCAAAATTTAATGTTAGCAATTTTAGAGAACATTTGTTGGCAGAAAGGTGAAGCACTATTTGCTTGCACTTTGTTCATATTTCACGCATTTTCTTCAGGTCTCCTTCCCATTTTATTTTGCCAAACAGGTCTTTCATATTCCTGCGTTTAAGACTGGCAACAAAATTCTGAAGTGCGAGGTCAATCACTTCCTTTTTTGTCCGGGAATTGCTCAGGCGCATAGCCTCTTTAACTAAATGCTCGTTCAATACAATATTTGTCTTCATTGGTATGAATATATACAAGAATACAAAAAACCGTACACATAAGGGAACTATAGTCGCTGTGATCGGATAGACCCTTATCCCCCTTATGGAGTGATTTAATAAACTGCACCCAAGGAGTTTGTAATACACTAAGTCTTATGAGGTAAAATAACGTATCTTATGAGAAAGGGTCTACTTTTTGTTTTATGCTTTTTGACATTCAAAAGCAATGCACAGATCTATTACCAGGATATAAGCCCCGATGTGGTCTTAAGCACCTGGACCTCACACTTGCTCCAAATTGATTCTCCTGCAACATCTACACTAAGCACCGCACATGCTACCTTAACTGTCTGGGAAGAGTTTAACTCCGAGACAGATCTGAACGTAAACCTCAATTGTGAAGTACTGATGAGCGGCGGCTATCCTGCTGCATTGAACGCAGGCCAGGCTATAGGCAGCACTGCTACCTGGCAGGCACCCAATTACGCCCTCCTGTACGATGGAACAAATGGCAACTGGCAAAACAAAACCGATAAATACCTGGGCGTGAGGATAAAAGAAGGAGGATCGTGGCTGTATGGCTGGGTAAGAATGGATGTAAATAACAGTGGCAATACTGTGACCATAAAAGACTACGCATGCAACATGAGTGTCGGATCTTCTATAAATGCCGGGCAAACGACAACTACATCGGTAAAGGCTTTATCTGCAACGGAAAAAGTAAGCATCGTGCGGACAGGAAACAGGATATGGTTCCGCGATCTGCCACCAGGCACTGAAATGACCGCAACTATCTATGATATTAGCGGTAGGGTAATGCAGAAAGAGAAACTGCGTGAGGATCAGTTACAACTTATTGATCTGCCCCCTGGTATTTATTTGCTATCGTTGGAAATAGACGGTGAAAAAAAGACCTTTAAAATGGTGCTGTAAAACCAGCACATTGGGGCTTTGTACGCAGCCATTCGTTTTATTCTTTTAGATCTAAGACTTCGCTTAACACTTAGACCAATGGGTATAGTGAGCTATAGACGGGCTATATACAGTTCTCTTCGTAGATTCGTATAAATACAATGATCATGGCTGCGATAATCATAGATAAGGAGATAACAAAATACCTTCATTTGCTGAACAACAAACAAAAGAAAACTGTTTTGAACGTTGTAAAGACATTTGCTGAAGAGCAAAAAGACTGGTGGGATGAATTGAGCGACGAACAAAGAAAACATATTGCAGAGGCAGAAGCGGAACTGGATGCAGGCAAAGGGATGCCTCACGAGCAAGTAATGAAAAAATATAAGAAGTGGCTTTAGGGCAATGGACATACCTCATTTATGGTCGCCGAAAGACGCTAAAAAATGATAATTGAGAAAAAACTACACTTTCATCAAGAGACTTTGATAATCCTCAGTAGTAATTTCAACTTGCTTCAATATTTCCCTTATTAGAGGTCTCCCTAGATCAATATTGCCGTGATGGGGAATAGTTGTGTATCTACCATCGGGATGCCTGTAAAATCGATGGCTCCCTTTTTGCCTGATAAAAATAAATCCAAGTTTTAGAATGATCTTTTCAAGGGTTGCAGCATTTGTAAGCGGCATTTTACTCATACATCGATCATAATTTGTTGAACGCCGATATATTCAGGCAAAGCTTTCTTTTCCTCCTCACTCAATTCTTCCAGGCATAGCGCTATTACTTCTTTAAGATTTTCCTGTAGTTCATCAAGGCTTTTTGCCTGTGTGTGGGCACCTGGTAAAGCTGGCACATACGCCACATACACGCCTGCTTCTCTGTCCCTTTCTATTTGCGCGCTGAATTGATAATGCTTCATAATAACAAAATTACTATAATTAATTTAAGTATTCACATCCTACTTTGCCATTACACTACCATTCTTTCGACATCTTTTCTACTTCTTCCTGCGTGTAGAAATGCCCTGCATCTACTCTTTTTACAGCTTCTTCCAGTTCTTTATTATACGCAGCAATATCCTGTGACATCTCTTTTTGCATCCCATAGTCTTTCTCAACTTTACATATCCTTGTCTTGAACGACGCATACCATTGCTCTCTGCCCAGTTTCTGTGCAAGCAGGTGTTCTGCATTTTGTTTCCAGTTCCTTATCGCTTCCAGTGAGTCCCAATATGAAACGGTAACACCTATTTCCGAACGGGCGCTTTCTATGCCGAGATAACCCGGTTGTTGTTTGGCGAGTTCCTCCATAGTATCTGCCATTGAAGCATATCCATTGTCGCCTTCCGTACGTGTTGAGGTAAATATTACGGCATAATAAGGTGGTTGAGGAGTGTTGGCTATCATTTTTCTTTCTATTGATCTAATTGTTCAAAAAGTTTTATCGTTTCTATTGCTTCTTTCACATCATGCACCCGCAGTATAGAGGCACCGTTCAGCAGGGCCACCATGTTGAGTGCAGTAGTACCATTTAGTGCATGTTCCGGGTTTACTTTCAATGTTTTGCAGATCATCGATTTTCGGGAGAGACCCGCGAGTATTGGTTTGCCTAATATACGGAATGTTGAAAGCGACTGAAGCAATTGAAAATTATGCTCTACAGTTTTTCCAAAACCAAATCCGGGGTCAATAATAATATCTGCTATTCCGGTTTCATTGCATTGTTCTAAAACGTCTTTCAAATATTCCAGCACTTCTACTACAACGTCTCCATATTTCGGATCCTGCTGCATGGTCTCGGGAGTGCCCTGCATGTGCATAGCTATGTACGGCACTTTTAGCATAGCAACTGTCTGCAACATCTCTCTATCAAAACGGCCACTACTCACATCGTTAATTATGGATGCACCTGCCTGTATCGCCTCCTTCGCTACCCTGGCGTTATAGGTATCTACCGATAGCCATGCATCCGGGAACTCTTTATATATTGCCTCGACTACAGGTATTACTCTTTGCAATTCTTCATCCGCATTCATTATTGCAGCGCCGGGTTTTGTGGAGGCCCCACCAATGTCAAGGATCAGGGCTCCTTCTTTTAGCATCTTCCCTGCATTCGCCAGTATTGCTTCTAGCCCACTATCCCGCCCTTTATTATAAAAACTATCGGGCGTGGCGTTCAGGATGCCCATCACTGCGGGTTTAGAAAGGTGCAGCAATCGTCCTTTACTTTGTAGGGTAGTTTGTATCGGTAAATGCGTATTTTGCAAGTTCAAGATCAGGAATTATAGTTCAAAAGTATATAAATCGTAAATAAGTGTCTGATACTTTAACACAATACAAGAATGTTGTTTCTCAATGCGAAGATCTTTATCTGAAAAAGGCCAAAGATTATGGCACTTCGTGGCGGGTACTTCGCCCCATATCTATCGTTGACCAGATATATATAAAGGCCGCACGCATACGCCAAATACAGGAAACGGGCAACCAGAAAATAGCGGATACCATAGAGAGCGAGTTCATAGGCATAGTGAATTATGGCATCATCGCACTGGTACAGGCTGCGATACCCGCCAATAGCCCAACAGAACTGAGTGCAGAAGAAACCAAGCATTGGTACGATGTGAAAGCTAAAGAAGTGGAGGACCTGATGCTGCAAAAGAACCATGATTATGGTGAGGCCTGGCGCGATATGTCCCAGCAGTCTTTTGTGGATCTTATATTAGTAAAACTATTACGTATAAAACAGATCTTGGCAAATGATGGGCAGACACTGGTCTCTGAAGGAGCCGGGGCTAATTTTATAGATATTGTTAATTATGGCATTTTCGCATTGATAAAAATAAGGGAGTAAGCCTTTTTCATTGTCTTACATCGGGCGTTTGCAGGAAATGTGAAAATATTGCAAATGCGCATTGTTGAGAAACAGCAATAATTATATTTGAGTAACAATAAAAAAACGTTCATTATAAAATGAAATATGTACTCTGGTTACTAAGGATCGTTGTTGGCGTCCTGTTCATTTTTTCCGGTCTTGTTAAGGCAAATGACCCACTGGGCCTCACCTATAAGATGGATGAGTTTTTCGACGTGCTGCATATGTCTTTTATGTCATCGTATGCTTTTGCTTTTTCGCTGTGCATGATAGCTTTTGAGATACTCTGCGGTGTAGCGGTATTGATAGGCTATGCGTTCCGTACATTTTCATTCCTGCTGCTTTTGCTTAATATCTTTTTTACCTTTCTCACAGGTTTTGCATTGGTAACAGGCACGGTAAAAGAATGCGGCTGTTTTGGGGCATGTATCAAAATATCCAACACGGCTACCTTCTATAAAGATATTGTGCTGTTGCTGCTTAGCCTGGTGTTGTTCATCTACAGGGCGCGCATCATGCCTTTACTGCCAAAAGTTGCAGGCACTGTTACTATTGTTCTTACTATCCTATTCGCATTTGGCATTCAGTGGTGGGCATTGGCACATCTGCCATTTGTAGACTGCCTTGCCTACAAAAAAGGTAATAACCTTTGGGAAAAGATGCACGTACCTCCCGGAGCTATCCCTGATAAATACGAGTCTGTATTGATATACGAAAAAGACGGAGTTAAAAAAGAATTCAACTCTCAAAACTATCCTTGGCAAGACACCACCTGGAAATTCGTTGACCGCACAGATAAGCTAGTGCAGAAAGGAAATGCCGAACCTGATATAAAGGACTTTAGCCTTACCGACTATGCAGGAAGCGACCATACTGAAGAATTGCTTACTGCAAAAGGATATGAGTTCTTATGGTTCGTGAAAGATCCTTCTACTGCACACCTGGACAATATGGATGTGCTACATGCCTTGATAAAACAAGCTCAGCAGTTGGGCGTACCTTTCTATGTAGTTTGTTCCGCCGGGAAAGCAGACGCTGAGGCGTTCCAGAAAAAGATGGAATTGACCAATATAGATTTCCTTGTATTGGATGGCACTGTGGAGAAAACAGTGATGCGTTCCAATCCCGGCCTGATGTTGCTCAACAATGGCACTGTGGAGCATAAATGGAGCTATAAAGATTATCCTAAGGCCATTTCTATGAACAACAACCAACTCAGTTATAAATAGTGCTGCGCTTCCTGGCACGGCGAATACGATATAGCCTGCTGGTGCTGTGGGGAGTGGTGACCTTGGTTTTTTTCCTGTTCAATGTCTTGCCCGGAGACCCTGCAAGACTTACTTTGGGGCAGCGCAGCGACCTGAGCTCCCTGGCGAATGTGCGGCGCGATCTGAACCTGGATAAACCATTATTCACCCGCTATTTTCTTTACCTCAACGACCTGTTGCCCATCAGCATGAACGCTGATGATGCAACGAGCGCCAGGAAATATGGCTACCTAAAGCTTTTCAACATTTCTAAGGAGAATTGCCTTGTATTGAAATGGCCCTACCTGGGCCGTTCTTACCGCACCAAAAGAGAAGTGAATGCCGTCATTTCAGAGGCGCTGCCCGGCACCATCGTATTGGCCCTTGCAGCTATGACACTTGCTACTATCTGCGGTATATTATTAGGCATGTTGGCGGCTTTGAAAAAAGGCACCTGGCTGGATACTACCGCTATCACCGCCAGCGTCGCGGGTATTTCCCTACCTTCCTTTTTTGCGGCTTTGCTTATTGCTTATTTTTTCGGGTATCTGCTGCATAACATCACGGGGCTGAACATGACAGGCAGCCTTTGGGAATATGACCCATTCACAGGCAAGCATTTGGTCATCAGCAACCTTATACTTCCTGCACTTGCTTTGGGTATCCGTCCGCTGGCCATCATCACCCAGCTTACCCGCAGTTCCCTTCTCGATGTATTGAACCAGGACTATATCCGCACGGCCTATGCCAAAGGCTTGTCTAAAACACAAGTGCTTTTCCGCCATGCCCTGCCTAATGCCATAAATCCCGTTATCACAACAGTGTCCGGCTGGCTGGCAGAATTGCTGGCAGGTTCATTTTTTGTAGAATATATCTTTGGCTGGAAGGGGGTGGGCAAGATAACCGTAGATGCCCTGGATAAGTTCGATTTCCCCCTCGTAATGGGTTCCGTACTGCTCACAGCCTTTATATTCATCATTATTAATCTTTTCACAGATATTTTATACAGTGTTCTGGATCCGCGGGTTAGAATTCATTAATATTCTATTATTACTTCAAGGTTAAGAAATTATTAAGTATTTGTTATTATTTCGTAAATAACGGCCACATAGATACTTTTGCCCCGTGGTTATAAACTCCATTTAGGGTATCTCAAATATCAAGACACATCTTACAAAATAATATTATGTCGTTCGCTTCAATTGTAAAACTGTTCGTGCCTAAAGACAAGGTATTCTATAACCTGTTCGAAGAGGTTTCTGTTACACTCATCGAAATGGCTGGTGTTTTTTCCAGGTCGGTGAGCGAAAAAGACCCCTCAATGAGGCATAAATTACTAAAGAGCCTCGAAGACCTGGAACATAAGAACGATGAGACCACCCACCAGATATTCATAGAACTGGGTCGCAATTTCATTACCCCCTTCGATAGGGAGGACATCCATTATCTCGCCACCTCGCTTGATGATATTGCGGACTACATATGGGGCGCCGCCAAGCGTATCGTTATCTACGATATATCCGATGTGGACGAAACCTTAAGGGAATTTGGTGAGATCATTACCAAGTCTATCAATTCTTTGAACACCTGCATCAGTGGTATGCGCAATATGAAAGATCTGCGCTCCATAACACAGGCCTGCGTACTGATAAACAGCCTTGAGAACGACGGCGACGACCTGCTGGACAAAGCGATGATGAGTCTCTATAATACCCGCGACATCGCAGCCGTAGATCTCATAAAGAAAAAAGACCTCTACCAAATGCTGGAGACCGTGACCGATAAATGCGAGGACGCCGCTAACGCTATAGAATCCATCATCATTAAGTACGCCTGATCTTATTAGTCTTTATGACCCCTCTTCTTATCGTAATAATTGTTTTGGCGCTCATCTTCGATTTCATCAATGGTTTCCATGATGCCGCCAATTCTATAGCCACAGTTGTTTCTACAAAAGTGCTTACGCCTATACAGGCCGTAGTTTGGGCTGCCCTTTTCAATTTTGTGGCATTCTTCATTTTTAAAGATCATGGTGTTGCCAATAGCATAGCCAAAACAGTAAAGGAAATAGACATTACGCTCCCCGTCATCATTTCAGGGCTGCTTGCCGCCATAGGCTGGAATCTCTTTACATGGTGGTTCGGCATCCCGTCCAGTTCTTCCCATACACTCATAGGCGGCTTTGCGGGGGCGGCAATAGCACATGCCGGCTTTAGTGCCGTGAACCCCGAACCTGTTATAAAGACAGTCAGCTTCATAGTGCTTGCACCGCTTGTGGGCATGATCATGGCATTCATTATATCGCTCTGGTTCATCAATGCCTTCCGGAAGGGCATAGGGCCAAAGCTCATGTCGTTTGCCGTCATGGGCCTGGTAGCTTTTATTTTGTCCCAAACATTGGAAATGGATCCCGGCAAGCTAAAGCACAATTTCAGTTCATACTATCTTAACGTGATGCTGGATACCAAAAATTTCAAATGGATATTGCTGGCCTTCATCTTGTTTATTATGAGTGTATTCACACTCTTTTTAAGCAACCTCAATTATGCACGCTCATCCAAATGGTTCAAACGGTTGCAGCTCGTATCGTCTGCCGCATTTAGTATTGGGCATGGAGGCAACGACGCCCAAAAAGTAATGGGCATCATCACTGCTGCACTTATCGCTGGCGGGCAGATAGCCCGGTTCGACCAGATGCCTATATGGGTGCCGCTATCCTGCTATACCGCTATATCAGTAGGTACTATGAGCGGCGGATGGAAGATCATAAAAACAATGGGCACACGCATCACAAAGGTCACACCATTCGAAGGCGTGGCAGCGGAAACAGCAGGCGCAATAACATTGTTCCTCACCGAAAATCTGAAGATCCCTGTTAGTACCACCCATACTATCACAGGTTCTATTATTGGGGTAGGCGCTACTAAACGTCTGTCAGCAGTAAGATGGGGTGTTACTATCAATCTTCTTTGGGCATGGCTGCTCACCATCCCCGTTAGCGGCCTTATTGCAGCTATAGTATATTCTGTTTTTAGCTTGTTTATCTAATTCGTAGAAAACTTTTTTGCCCTTAGCTTTTGCCTTACTATTCAGCGTCCATTGCCACGCTCGCTTGTGCGTTCGGGGTGCTATTCAGCAATTGTTTTGTTAGCGCCAGCTTAAGTTGTAGACACTAGCGTTCGCAACTTAAACCTTAGAAGGGGATAGCACGAATTTAATGAATAAAAGTATTTTTACTATATTCAATTTTGTCATTGCAATTTGGAAATAAAAATGATACTTTAGCAATCTAATATATACATTCTTAGGTAACTGTAAATATGAAAATATTCATTAGCCAGTCCCATGATGACAAAAGTTTAGCAGATGCTTTGGTTGAGTTTCTTACAAATGGTATTGGAATTAACTTAAATTCAATTTTCTGTTCTTCATCGCCTGATAGAGGCGTTCCCCTTGGTCTTGATTTTAACGACTATATTATAAAACAATTGCAAGATCAGGAGGTACAAGTCTTAGCATTGATCACCAATAATTATTTCAACAGTAATTATTCCATGTATGAATTAGGAGCTAGCTGGGGTCTATGTAAGAATACTATCCCAATATTGGGACCTAGAATGCAATACGCAAACCTTGGTGGTTTCCTGAAATCAAGGGCTGGAGTCAAAATAACAAATGATGATGACATTAATATACTTACACAAGATTTGCAAAGAAAATTCCCTGACCTGCAGCATATTAACTTGCCCAAATGGATAAAAGCAAAAAAGGATTTCTTTGAGAGGATCAAATTGGTTGAGAAAGAACGAATTAATAAGAGAAGCGATAATAAATATTCTTCAAATTTAAAAACTAATTACAAATATAAGGTTGTCGCATTTGACTTTGATGGGACACTTTTACAGGGAGCTAGTGCAGAACAAGGAAAGATTTTTGAGTATTCATGGAAGGAAATTTGGACGTATCTTGGATATGATGATAAAAAAAGAAATGACCTATACAATAAACATAGAAACGATCCTCAATCTTACAGTTACCAGGATTGGTGTAATGAATGTGCGGAACATTTTAGAAAGGAAAAATTTAAAAGAGATGATATTAAGAACATTATTTTAAAAGGGAATTTAAAATTGGCTGATGGCTTAACAACAACTTTAAATGCTCTGAGAAAACACGGTATTGTCACAGCAATAATATCTGGTGGTATTAATACTTTCTATGACGAAGTTATGAATGACCAGATCAAATCACTTTTTACAAAAGTTTTCTTTAATGAATTTGAGTACGACCAAGATGGATATCTAGTTAAAATTAAAGCGTACCAAAATAAGGAATCTGATTTTGTTGGAAAAGTTAATGCCCTTAAGGAAGTATGCAAATTGGCAAAATGTGAAATTGAAGAAGCTGTCTTTGTTGGCGAAGGGACTAATGATATTGCAGTTGCGAAATCTGGTTGTCTTTCTATTGCATACCCTTCTACTGCAAAGCAAGATTTTAAAGACATTGCCGATATTCAAACTACCGATTCCAATTTAGCTACAATACTTGGTGACATTCTAATTCCTAAATCCTCGTCGACTCGAGTTAATAAAAATATGCGTATAAAACGCTAAAATGCATGAGTAGCCCAATTCAGAGGGCATATTCAAACGAAAGTTATAGTTTATAAATACGCTGTCGAAAAATGATATAAAGACCAACGGTGCTAACGCCACTGAAGCCAAATAGAGGTATGCCCCCCAGGCCACAAACTTTCTTTTTTTATCAGAAAAAAATATTTTTTTGCGCTTTCCAAATAAACCCTACTTTTGTGGAGTGATCAGTCAATCATAAATGGACAAACAGAAAGAGATACTGAATGCCGCTTTAAAACTCTTTGTAGAGTTTGGCTTTCATGGTACACCCACCAGCAAGATAGCAAGCGAGGCGGGTGTGGCGAATGGCACACTGTTTCACTACTATAAAACAAAGGACGACCTCGTGATCGCTCTTTACAATTCTATCAAACAAGATCTTAGTGCTTATCTCTTTTCTAAGATAGGCGAACACGACAGCCTGGAAACAAAGTTCAAGACCATCTTTATACATACCCTTAACTGGGCTTTATCGCACAGGCAGCAGTTCTATTATATCCAGCAATTTCATTTGTCGCCGCATATCACTAAGCTATCAGAAGAGGTCATCCAGCAACAGACAAAACCCCACCTTATGCTGATAGAGGAAGGGATGAAGGCAAAGGTTTTGAAGCCAATGCCTGTACAATTGAATTACACACTGGTAAGCAGTTACATCTTTGGTATCTATCAATACCTCACCAATACTGACCTAAGCCCTGCAAAGCAAAAAAAGATCATCGCCGATTCCTACCAAATGATGTGGGAAATGATATCAATAAGATAAACAAATGGGCACACAAACAAAAATAAGGGCAATAGTAACAGGCGTCACCGGCATGGTGGGCGAAGGCGTATTGTACGAATGCCTGCAACATCCATTGGTAGAGGCTGTTTTGGTGATAAACAGGAAACCTTGTGGTGTGTCGCATCCCAAATTAAAGGAGATCATCCACAAAGACTTTTTTGACATAACGCCTATACAAGACCAATTGAAGGGATATAATGCTTGCTTTTTCTGCCTCGGCGTTTCTTCTGTTGGGATGAAAGAACCTGAATATTACAGGATGACCTACACTCTCACGCTTCACTTCGCCGATGTATTGGTGAAACAAAGCCCTGAGGTAACCTTCTGCTATGTATCCGGCACAGGTACCGACAGCACAGAAAAAGGAAGGAGTATGTGGGCAAGGGTGAAAGGCAAAACCGAGAATGACCTCATGAAACTGCCCTTCAAAAAAGTATATGCATTTAGGCCGGGATTCATGCAGCCTACACCGGGCATGAAGAATACCAATAAATACTACAAGTACATAGCCTGGCTGTATCCCCTGCTAAGGCGGCTGGGTATGGCTTCTACATTAAAGGAATTAGGCCTTGCCATGATAAACACCGTTAATAATGGCCCTGCCCATCCCATACTTGAAGTAAAGGACATTATAGCACTGGCAAAAAAAGAATAAAAAATTTTACTTAAAATATAGAGTGACTGATCGGTCTAAAAAATAGTAAAACAATGAAAAAACAAACAATACTTATTACAGGTGCATCCAGTGGTATAGGTAAGGCCACTGCTTTATTGCTGCATGAAAAGGGGCATACCATTTACGCCGCCGCAAGGCAGGTGGAAAAGATGAAAGACCTGGCCGAAAAAGGCATAAAGGTGATAGCTATGGACGTGACCAAAGAAGACTCTATGGTGGCGGGTGTGAACGCCATCTTTAAAGAAGCAGGACCTATTGATGTGTTGGTGAACAATGCAGGTTACGGATCATACGGAGCATTGGAAGATGTGCCGATGTCGGAAGCGCGTTATCAATTCGAGGTGAATATTTTCGGCATGGCAAGGCTCACACAACTGGTGCTGCCGAAAATGCGCGAGCAGCGCAGGGGTAAGATCATCAATATATCTTCCATTGGTGGTAAGCTGGGCGAGCCACATGGTGTTTGGTATCACGCTACAAAATATGCGGTAGAGGGACTAAGCGATAGCCTAAGGATGGAACTGAAAGAATTTGGCATAGATGTGGTGATAATAGAACCCGGCGCCATCATTACCGAATGGGCAGGAATAGCACGCGAGCATATGCTCAAAACATCCGGCAACACTGCCTATGGGGCCTTGACACAGAAACACGCCAAAATGTTTGAACGGGCAGACAAAATGGGGTCGAAGCCTGATGTGATAGCCAAAACAATTGACAGGGCTATAGCATCCAAGCGACCCAAAACAAGATACGCCTCCGGTGGCGGCGCAAAAATGATCCTTTTCATGCGAAAGATATTGCCGGACAGAACATTCGATAAACTGGTGCTGAGTATGATGAAATAATTTTAGATATTTATGGCATGAAAAAAACAAGGCTGGAAGCATTTAGTGATGGTGTGTTCGCTATTGTCATCACCTTGCTTATCCTCAATGTCAGACTCCCGGAGGTGCGTATAGATGGTCTGTATGATGGCCTTGTACAAATGCTCCCTACAGTTGGCGTGTACATGCTCAGTTTCCTGCTCATAGGTATGTACTGGGTATTCCATCACTATGCGTTCACATTTATATCCGAGGTTGACGGGGTATTGTTATGGCTCAATATCCTTTTTCTTTTATTTATCAGCTTCATCCCCTTCCCTACCATGATGCTTGGTAAATATCCTTTTCAAACCCTTCCGGTCGTTATTTATGGTGCAAATCTTGTATTAGTAAATATTACAGGGTTTATATTGATACTTTACCTCCGCCGCAACAAACAACTTACCAGCAGCGTATTCACCGACAAGCTATATCGGTCGCAAATGCAGATGTACCTTGGTGTGAACGGTTTTTACCTGGGTTGCATTGCGCTGGCGTTCTATGCACCCAGGATCAGTGTGTACCTCCTGGGCATTATGACCTTTTATCTTATTATCAGGTCCATCGTCATGATGGGTATAGGGAAATGTAATTTGCGTACCCGCTTCGACGAAACACCCGGTATCGATTGACCATCAAAGAGTATCTGCTATTCGGTTTAACAGTTCATTAATGCTTTCCTGCATCAAGTACGCCCTTTTTTCGCTACTTTTGTAGCTTGCCTTTTTTGAACTGGGGGCTATTTTAAATGTCATTACCGCCGCTTTTAAGACACGTTTACAACCACGGCACCGAGGAGGTGATCCGACGCGGCAAGAAGATATTTTACACTGCCGGTGTACAAATGCTTGATGTCGATCACCTGCTGGAGCAAGTGCGTTTCCGTGTGCGCAATGACCTGTACCAGAACTATTACACCGTTACCGTTTTTAAGTACCTGCACCCTAAAGAGATCACTGTACGCTGCCAGTGCCCATATAATCTTGGGGAGATATGCCGCCATGAAGTGGCTGCGCTTTTCCAGTTGAATGATATTTTGCAAAGCGGCTTTTTTGAGAACACAGACATCACTTACGACCAGAAGCATACTGTAGTGCGCATGAGGCAGATAAACATGCAGATGCTGCGCATTTTCACTGATCCTGATGTGCTGGAAAAAGCCGTGAAATGGTCCAACATCAACAAGGCCATCATCACCGTAAATAAAAAAGATACCGTAGAGGCAGAAGTGCCCGATGGCGACGATACGTTCAAAGTGGTCATTCGCCAGAACGAGGACCGCTATTTCGATACCAGTTGCGGATGCGTTGAAACAAAACATCCGCTTTGCCTGCATAAAGCCACATTGTTCCTGCAGGTATTAAAGATGTTTGGCCCGCAGTATTTCCAGACCATGCAGGACTGGGACATACAAAAGGACAAATTGCTGAACCAATATGGCTATAGTCTGAAAGACGACCTTAGCAACAAGTTCACGTTCACATACGAGAATGGCAAACCATTTTTGCGTGTGCTGGACCCTAGTTTGAAAAAAGTAAGTGCTCCTCCCGAAAGGCCCAAAGCCCTGCCTATGGAGATTGCTGTGGCAGAGGCAGAAAAAAGATTAGGCATAGTGATAGATACCCATGTGAAATGGTATCCTTTTGTGAATGTAGATCTTGTAGCCGGCGATACCGATGAAGAGGAAAAGAAATTTATTGGTCCTATAGAAAAGCTGGAATTGCAGCAATATATAAGTGCCATAAAATATAAACAAGACGAACGGGAACTGATACCCGTAATAAGGAAATTCCTGCCGGATGAGATTTTGAAATACATGCGGAAGAATATCCCCTTCGGCGATTTCCTGGACGATCCTTCAGCAGTATTGAAAGAATCACCTTCTGATGATCTGAGGGAGCAATTGTGGGAATATCTTTTACCCAAATACCAGAAATTATTCGAGCGTTATCATTCACATCCTTTCTGCTTTTTGCACCAGGGCAGCAGATCCATATCTTCCACAAGCATCAGCACGCTGGAGTTTGTCGGCAAGACACTGCGTCCGCAATTGGCGGCTGTGAAGGAAGGAGAAGATGTCGTCATATCCCTGTCATGGGCTATAGATGGCCAGGCAGTGCCACACAAAGACCTCAATGCCCTTAACCCTGCGTTATTACTATTGAACGATTATCGTTTGTTCTGTGTTGGTAATATCGGCGATATCAAGATAGTGGAGAGCTTCAGCGCAGACGGCACACTGAGGGTATCTGCCGATGAATGGCCTTTGTTCCTTGAAAAAACATTGATACCCTGGAGCCAGCAAGTGTATGTCAATTTCTCTGACGAACTTGTTGAGAATATAGCTAAACAAAAACCCGCTTTCCATTTGCACCTGCAGGAGCGCGAGCAGATGCTTATACTCCAGCCTTCATTCTCTTACAATGGGGTGCAGATCAAATGGGGCTTTTTTGGCGACCTCGTG
>Ga0206910_1098_pt1 | contig 17281 bp, 18 predicted proteins | sample Alteio_BWOrgHeat_77_FD_152949 | JGI IMG/M metagenome (GOLD analysis project Ga0206910, IMG submission 152949) | Enriched cells from forest soil in Barre Woods Harvard Forest LTER site, Petersham, Massachusetts, United States -... | ecosystem: Environmental > Terrestrial > Soil > Temperate forest >... | reverse complement strand
AACAAATTATAAGCAATCCCTTTCATACCAAACCCGCGCGGATACTTATTTAGACACGGCATTGGAAATACTAAAACGCAAGTCTCTGGGGCTCTGTTTTTTTCAAAGACTTCTAAACAACTTTCCCCGACATTGTGTCCCATTATATTACCGCCTATATTGCCTCTCCTCTCACAATTTACCGCCACACCTTCTCCAAATGCCTGTGAATCAACTCATCAACCGACTTCAACCCAAACAAGTCCGGTATTGGCTAATCCAGAGACAGAAGAAAGCCCCAGAAATTTTAGTGTCCTCTCAAAACACTTTGCCGGAAAGCTCCCAAAATGGCTGAAGAAGGTAGCCACACGTTCTATTCACCCCTGGAAATTGCCCAAACAAGATAATCCTTTTATAGGCCAGCAGGACTTATTAAAGGCGCTGCAAACCACCCTCGAGTTTTCTTCGCAAGACAACGAACATCGTATCTTTTGTGCTATTACAGTGATAATTAGATACCTTATTGGACCAACTCCATCGCTACTCATTGGTTGCAAAAGAGAAGACTGAACGTTCATGACACCGTTTAGTTCAAACAATAACCCAATATTATCATCAATTTCCTGAAGTCCCTCCTGTAACACCTGAATGGTTTAACCATCTATTGGAGGGAGCGAACAAAGAATTTTGCCATTGGACAGAGGAATGTCACATAAAATCATTATTGTCCTCGCTATATGCCTTAACAAACCATTATGAGCGATTATGGCCAAACCAAACTCATTCTTGAACAACACTATGGCAAAAACCATGTTCAAGTAGCCATCATGTTAACGAGCCTTGGGAGTACCTATAGAAAATTGGGGGAATCTCAAAAAGCTAAGATCCTTTTAGAACAAGCCTTAAAAATTGTTGAGCATGCTTATCACCCCAGGCATCCCCATATAGCCTATCCCTTAACTTCATTAGGAGAGATTTATAGAGAGTTAGGAAAGCTAGATTTTGCAGAAAAGTGCTTAGAACGCGCCTTAAAGGTTAAGATCGCCTATTACGGTTCCTCCCACCCCCCGGTAGCAAGTACCTTAAGGAGCTTGGGGGCTGTTTATAGTCATTTAGGCAAACACTCCGAAGGAGAAGCACACTTAGAAAAAGCTTTAGAGTTATTGAAGCAGCATTCAGTGAAGGTATCTTATCAACGAAAACTTTGACAGAAAGCGCAAAAGTAGTGCATTTTTAATCTTCGTCTTCTTCCATATACTCAGTATAGCTCTCTGCATCTAATAATTCGTTTAACTCTTCCGGATCAACCGGATCAATTCTAAATAGCCAACCATCTCCGTAGGGATCGGAATTCACCAGACTTGGGGATTCTTCTAAGTCCTCATTGATCTCAACTATTTTACCTGAAACCGGGCTATAAACATCCGAAGTCGTTTTTACCGATTCTACCACGCACACTTCATCAGAAGAATTGACCTTTGCCTCTGCGTCTGGCAAATCCACAAATACCAACTCTCCGAGCTGCGCTTGGGCATGATCCGTAATCCCTATTACTAAGGTTCCATCCTCTTCTACTCTTATCCATTCGTGAGTTTGGGTATAACGCAACTCGGTTGGGACTTTAAGCATGATGGACTCCTGTTACAAAAGCAACCAGCTTTCTTAATACACTGTTTTGCCTTTCACTTTCAAGCCCCCCTGCACCCCATCCATTGCCTTGCTCAAAGCAGGCTACCCGTTCCTGTGGCTTGTAAGATAAGCTTTTTCTTCAAGCCCTTATTTTTATCCACAAAATTTAAGCCAATACTTCTTAGAATCATAACTAAGGACGATTGGCTACCAAACCCTTCTTTCAGCAGCTCCATCGCCGCCATCATGGCTTTAACCTGACCTTTACGGGCACGCTCATATTTTCGCAATACCAAATAGTGGCCAATGTCATAACCCGTATTATTCGCATAAGAGAGAATTTCGCCAAGTTTTGCAACATCGCCTAATCCTAAATTCACGCCTTGTCCTGCCAAAGGATGGATCACGTGTGCCGCATCGCCGATTAAAACCATTCGTTCTTGGACATAGCGTTCGGCATGCAACCTCTTCAAAGTAAAGCATTTTCGTGGAGAGGAAGAAAGAATTTTTCCGAGTTGATAATCAAAGGCATGTGCCAACTGTTCGTAAAATTCTTCATCCCTGAGTTCCATTAATGTTTTTATTTTTTCAGTTGACGCCGTCCATACAATCGAACTTTTATGCGGATCCGATAAAGGTAAAAAGGCCAGCGGCCCTTCTTTTAAGAATCGTTGCCAAGCGGTTTCTTGATGGGGCAGCAAGGTTTCTACCGTAGCCACTAATGCTTCTTGATCATAGTGGTGTTCTACAGTCTTGAACGCTTGTGTTTTTCTTAACCAAGAATTTGCTCCCTCGGCACCCACCACCAGTTTTGCCTGTAATACTTCTCGATCTTCAAGGGCAAAATTCACGTGATCGGATCCAATCTCTATACTTTTGGGATAGGCAGGCGTTATTAAGGTCACATTCGAATAGCGTTTAATACTTTGCCATAAGGCTTTAATCATCACGCGCTGTTCAATAATATGCCCTAATTCTGCTTCTGCAATCTCTGCAGCATCAAAAGTGACTTTACCAAACCCCAATGCATCCCATACGTGCATCTGCCGATAAGGACTTATCCGTTCGGCTAGCATCGCTTGCCACACTCCGATGTCTTCAAAGATCTTTTGGGAACTTTTGGCAATTGCTACACACCGACTATCAAAAGCTTCCTGCCATTCTAAATTAGGCGGATGGGGTTCTATGAGAGCAATTCTAAATCCTTCCTTGGCGAGAAGGTGAGCGGCGCTTAAACCCACCACACCTCCCCCTAAAACAATGATCTCAAACATTGAACGATTGAACCTCGTGTTTAGCAAGTGATTCCCCGATCAAACTAACACCCCGACATAATTTGGGTAGCTCACCTTGTCTACCTAAGGCCCGCGCAACAATCCTCTTTTTAAAAGGAGGCACCCAGGTACAAGCTAAGATACCGAAACCCTGAAGAAAGTGCGTCTCCACTAAATGATGTGTGAATTGGCGAATCATCTTATAATCTGTTTGACGCCTACTGGCATAAGCACGCAAAACCTCAACGGAAGCTATATCGTGGTTTCTACGACGTGCCGATACTACTATTTCTGCCAGCATGGCCGCATCTCTTAAACCTAAATTAAAACCCTGTGCAGCAACAGGATGCAAGGTATTGGCAGCATTGCCAATCAATACCAATCGATCACCATAGATTGTTTCTGAAAGAATCGTACGAAGCGGATAATGCAATCGCTGCCCTAATCGTATAAAAGATCCGAGGTTTTTTCCAAAATGCTTTTGCAGTTTATCCAGAAATTCTGCTTCAGGCATTGCTTGAAAATTTTTGACAAGCGCCTCGGGGAAAATCCAAACACACTTCACACGATTACCCGTTAAGGGTAATATTGCAAGAGAGCCATTGTCTGTAAATCGCTCATAGGCCACGTTGCAATGCGGTTTGGCAAGTTCAAGATTAACGACCATTGCACTTTGATGATGATCGATGATCTTTGCATGAATCCCTTGATGTTTTCTTAAATAAGAGTCTCCTCCATCAGCGGCAACTAATAGGGTAGTTGTAAGACTTTTTTGAGAACGTAAATCTAATTGCCAGCCCTGGTCAAGGCGAATTAATTTTACCACTTCATCAGGCCGAAAGATCTGAATATTTGTCGCAGCTTCTAAACAATTATTTAAAGCCCCATTTAAAACTTCTGCATTGACAACGTAACCAAAGGTGGGCAATTGATAGTCTCTAGCACAAAGACGCGTAATCCCAAAAGATTGATATTTTGAAACATGAATTTCCGCAATGGGGCAAGCCCTTTCCATCACTCTTGGCCACACATTTAAGATCGTTAAACAGCGCACGCTGGTTTCTGATAAGGCCAGGGCACGGGCATCCCCTTCAGGATCATTATTTAAAGGATAAGGAACTTTATCAATAATCCCAATCCTTAAAGGTTGCTGACTCAAGGCATTCGCCAAGGTGGCCCCCACTAGCCCCCCGCCTATGATAACAATATCAAATTCCACTGTATTTCCTAGGAAGTTTTCATCATTTTCTCAATAGCTTCAACCGTTTTAGGGGCGTCTGCTGTTAATACTTCATAACCTTTTTTTGTCACTAGTATATCATCTTCAATACGAACTCCAATGCCCCACCAACGCTTATCAACCGTTGGATGGCCAGGGGCAATATAAATTCCAGGCTCCACGGTCAATACCATCCCCGCTTCTAATCTACGCCATACCCCATTGAGCTGATACTCCCCAACATCGTGTACATCTAAGCCCAACCAGTGCCCACTGCTATGCATGTAAAACGGCCGATAGGCTTTTTGCTGGATCAAGGTTTGCAGAGTGCCTTTTAAAATACCCAAGTCTATCAGGCCTTGGACCACTACTTCCACGATAGTCTCTTGTAATTTATCCCACGGTAAACCCGGCCGGATCTGCTCGATAGCAGCCAATTGCGCACGTAACACCACTTCGTAAATCGATTTCTGATCCGCTGTAAACTGCCCATTGATCGGAAAAGTGCGCGTGATATCAGCCGCATAATACTCATATTCTCCACCAGCATCCACCAATACCAACTCTCCTGCCTTCAAAATCGCGTCATTATGGATATAGTGCAAAGTGCAGGCATTTCCCCCTCCCCCTATAATCGAGGGGTAAGCCATCGCCCGACACCCCTCTTGATAACAGGCCTGTAAAAATTCTGCTTCCAGTTCATATTCCATTTTGTTTGGTGCACACTGTTTGATTAGACGCTGATGGGCAGCAGCAGAAATAATCGCAGCTTTTCGCATTAATCTAATTTCAGCAGGACTTTTAATTAAGCGATCTTCAGCAATCCACGCCAATAAGTCTATCCACGCTTCAGGTGCCTTGGGACCCATTTTTGCCTTTGATCGGACACTATTAAACCAGCTGATGATACGTAAGTCCCAGGCTGTATGATGCCCCAAAGAGTAGAAAATATGTTGTTTGTCTCCCAGTAAAAGCGGCATGAGCTTATCTTGTTCTTCGATTGCAAATGCACGATCGGCCCCCAGATGTTTAACAGCCCCTTCTGGTCCCATCCTTTTACCAACCCAAATTTCTGCGGCTGGCTCAGAAGAACGACAAAATAAAATAAACTCCGTGCGGCCCTCTTGCTCTTTAATTAACACCAATAAGGCTCCGGCTTCTTTAAAACCACTGAGGTAATAAAAGTTGCTTTCCTGCCGAAAAGGATATTCCGTATCCGCATTTCTGTGTTTTTCCTCTGCGGCAGGTAAGAGCGCAATACTGCCAGCCGGCATACGCTCAAATAGCCTTTGCCGCCGCAACGCATATTCTTCCGCTGTGATACCTACCGTCGTTAATCCTTCCTGCATGCTGAGATCCTTCTTAAAAGAAATTAAGCTTACTTATAATGCTTTGATAGCCTTCATCTTAGATTATCTAATTGACCGGCCCCTAAAGTCACTCTATCCTTATAAAGAGCATAGTCCCTATGAGAAATTAAACGTGAACCATCTTAAAGCCATAATCGTTAAAATCCTCAGTAAAGAATTTCAGGTGAGCTGCCCAGAGGGGGCAGAAGAACAACTATTCGCCGTCGCAAATTACCTGGACCAAAAAATGCGAGAAATTCGTAAAAGCGGCCGAGTAATTGGCCTGGAACGCATCGCCATCATGGCGGCTTTAAATATTACCCATGAACTATTAGGTGAGCGCCAACAAAAAACCCTGGCTGCCCACTCATTTGCTGATCAAATTGCACGCTTGCAAAATAAAATTGATCGGGCTTTAATGGAAGGTACAGCTCCCGAAAAGCAATGCTAAGAGTTTTAACGCTTAATGGCGCTCCTCTCGGGTGTTTGCGAGTGTGGCCTTACATCTTGAGCCGATATTAAACCAATCGGGAGTCGTTCCAGTATCGTTGTTGTGCATGTCGGCCTCGAGCAGAAAGCCTGAAACGGTATCTTTGACTCCCACTTGAACTTTAGGGTTCAAGGGAAATGTCACACCGCGGCACTTTTGAGAGCGCCACCCTAATTTTGGATCGTATGGATCAATTTTCCTTTAAACAATCCTTGCGTCAATCCTACCTACTGCAGAGAAAACAGCTCACTGCAGAACGACAGCAGGAAAAAGCCCTAGAACTGATAAAAACCATTGCGCCCTTAGCGGAATTCCTTAAAAGCCAACATATTGCCGCTTATTGGCCTATCCAGAGTGAAATCAATCCCTTGCCCTTAATAGAACTCGCCTTAAAAATGAAAAAAAGCTGTTATCTCCCTGCCTTAGATCCGCTTAACGAAGCTCAACTTTGTTTTGTCCAGTACAGGCCGGGCGATCGTTTAGTTTTAAATCGCTTCGGCATTTTAGAACCAATCCCTACTTTAAAGAATGTCATTGCTACCTCTCTGTTAGAGCTGGTATGGGTACCTGTGGTGGCTTTTGACGCGAAAGGGCAACGATTAGGTATGGGGGGCGGGCATTATGATCGCAGCTTTAGCTTTCTGAAACAAAGCCCTAAGCCCCTCGGACCTCATTTACTCGGGATTGCCTATGAAATGCAGCAGGTAGAGGCCTTACCCGTCGATAGTTGGGACGTGCCGCTCGATGCAATCGCTACCGAGAAACGGTATATTTCCGTCAAATCTTAAAGGTCTGACAAAACTAATCAGAATTTTCAAGCAATGTTTTATAAGAAGGTTGAGCTTCTACATCTAGCTCTTCTAATAGCCTCCCCCCATACGTTGTTAATAATACGGCTAGCCCTAACAGTACCGTTAATACAACAAGCAAATCTGGCCGATTGCGTCTCACGCCCTAAACCCTCCTGTAAAAATCCTATACACCCAGTATCGACGCCTTAGTAGGGACACCGTACAATAGGCGATTATATCCAATTTAAGGGATCCGTGTGAATTATTGGTTAATGAAATCAGAGCCCACTACCTATAGCATAGATGATCTGAAACGCGTGCCCCAGCAAACGGATCATTGGGAAGGCGTTCGTAACTATCAAGCCAGAAACTTTATGCGCGATGATATGCGTAAAGGGGATCTGGCCTTCTTTTACCACTCAAATTGTGAAGTGCCTGGAATCGTAGGCATTATGGAAATTGCGAGGGAGAGTTACCCTGATTTTACCGCTCTCGACCCCCACTCTCAATACTACGATCCTAAAAGCACTCCAGAAAGACCTCGTTGGTTTATGGTGAGTGTGCATTTTATTCAGAAATTTAAAGCGACGCTCTCCCTGGGGGCCCTTCGAAGCTATCCTCCCCTTCAGAATATGGTCCTTTTAAAACCCGGAAATCGCTTATCCATTACTCCCCTTAGCCCGGCAGAATGGCAGTTCATTTTAACGCTTACCTAGGAGAGACAGCCCATGAGTCAGGATGAACAAAAACAAGCAGTGGCAAAAGCGGCTTTGGCCTACGTGGAAGACAATACCATTGTGGGTATTGGCACAGGGACAACCATCCATTACTTCATTGACTATTTGGCCACTATTAAACATCGAATTGAGGGCACTGTGGCAAGTTCACTGGCCACCGAGGCACTTTTAAAGGCTCGTGGGATACCTGTCTTTGATTTAAACACGGTGCCAGAGGTTGCCCTCTATATTGATAGTGCCGATGCCTGTAACCCCCACGGCCAACTCGTAAAAGGAGGAGGGGCGGCTCTCACCCGAGAAAAAATACTTGCGGCTGCCAGCCAACAATTTCTATGTATCATTGATGCCTCAAAGCAGGTCAAGATCTTTGGAGAATTTCCTATCCCCATAGAAGTGATCCCCATGGCACGCAGTTTTGTGGCACGAGAAATTGTAAAATTAGAAGGCGATCCAGTTTATCGGCAGGGTCTCATAACCGACAACGGTAATATTATTTTAGATGTGCACAACTGGCTCATAGCCGAACCAATTAAACTCGAAAGGATTTTAAATAATATTCCCGGTATTGTGTGTAATGGGCTTTTTGCGGATTACCCTGCCCATCACGTCCTGATAGGGAATGAAGAAGGGGTTAGCCTCCTAAAAAAGCTCCCTTAAAAAATTAGGTAGGTACTTTACTTTTATCTTTCCTTATCATAAGATAGCTCCAGAACTTCTATGAATCAATAACCGTGTATATGAAAAGAGCGCAATGGCTATACTAAAAGAATCTTAGAATATACATCCTTTATGGTCACGAGATTGAGGAGGCATTATGTCTCAAACAACCCCCTTGCAATTTGGGAAATGGCGTTCATTTTTCTGGCCTGTCCATTATTACGAACTAAAAAAATTACTCCCCATGTTTTTGATGTTTTTTTTCATCTCTTTTGTTTATAGCCTTCTGCGAAATACCAAAGATGCCTTAATTATTACCGCACCTGGATCGGGGGCCGAAGCCACTAATTTTTTAAAAGTGGGAGGGGTGGTCCCAGCCGCCGCTATATATATGTTGATTTATGCAAAATTAAGCAACCGCTTAACAAAAGAAAAATTATTCTACGCCGCTATTTTACCTTTTATTGTCTTTTTTATTTTATTTGCAACGGTCCTTTATCCTGCTAAAGACATTCTACATCCCACCGTATTAGCCGATAAATTTGAAGCCGCCTTACCCATTGGCTTTTCTGGTTTGATTGCTTCTTTTCGTAATTGGACTTATGCACTTTTTTATATATTCGCTGAATTATGGGGAAGTTTTGTGCTTTCATTAATGTTTTGGGGCTTTGCTAATGACATTACCAAAGTGACAGAGGCCAAACGTTTTTATGCTTTATTCGGCCTAGGTGCCAACCTAGCCCTGATGGCAGCTGGGCCAGCAGCAAAGTTTATCACCCACCTTCAAGTACAAGCCGAATTTACTGGCGATCCTTGGCAAACTTCTGTCAATTATTTAATGGCCATTTCGACCCTCTCTACTCTTTGCATTATTATTATCTATTGGTGGATCAATCGACACGTGCTGACGGATCACATGCTCTATACACCCACAGAACAAATAGGTACCCAAAAAGATAAGCCTAAAATGGCACTAAAAGATAGCTTTCTATTTTTAGTGAAGTCCAAGTATATGTTATCGATTGCCATTCTAGTACTGGCTTATAACATTAGTATCAATTTATTAGAAGGGACTTGGAAAAGCCAATTGAAGTTGCTGTATTCTGATAAAGCACAATATTTAGATTTTATGGGTACCTATTCAATGATCTTAGGGGCAACGACTATCTTTATGATGCTCTTTGTTTCCAGTAATGTGCTTAGAAAATTTGGTTGGGCAATTACGGCCTATATCACGCCTCTCATACTTTTCATCACGGGCCTTGGGTTCTTTAGTTTTATTATTTTTAAAGATTTCTTTTCACCTCTGTTATTTGCCTGGGATACAAGCCCTTTAATGATCAGCGTTTTTTTTGGTACGGTCCAAAATATTATGAGCAAAGCTTCAAAATATTCCCTCTTTGATCCCACCAAAGAAATGGCTTATATCCCACTTGATCAAGAGTCAAAAGTCAAAGGTAAAGCCGCCATCGATACAGTAGGCGCACGGCTTGGCAAAGCCGGGGGTTCTAGTATTCAAATTGGCCTTATTACAACCTTCGGTTCATTAGCGACGGTGACCCCTCATATTGGGATCATTATGTTATTTATTCTGGCAGCCTGGTTGTGGGCCATTAAAGACTTGGATAATAGAGAGTTCAAAAAAATCGAAAAAACTGTCAAATAAAACTAAAGGTTGTTTCAAAAATATAAATCTTGTACCTCTTAGCAGTACTATTTCAGTTTTTTAGGTGGTGTTCCAATAGGAAATTCAATGGTTTTTACATTCGTGGGGGGTTCCGGTGATTTCCGTTTTTGGGCAACACCTGAAAGCAATAATGACTTCTCATCGCTTATATTATGACTCTTATTATCGGAAGGTGTTATATCTGACATCCCTTCTGCTGACTGCAAATCTTCAAACCGATTATTTTGTGGCCCTATAACTTCTTGATTTAATTTTTTTGCCTTAATTTCAGCTAATTCTTGTAGAAATCCCTTCAATCGCAGCTTTGCCGCATCTGCTGCAAGCTTCTCTTCAATGGCTTCTCGTATAGCCGCATCTGCTGCAAGCTTCTCTTCAATGGCTTCTCGTATAGCCGCATCTGCTGCAAGCTTCTCTTCAACGGCTTCTCGTATAGCTGCATCTGCTGCAAGCTTCTCTTCAACGGCTTCTCGTATAGCTGCCAATTTTTCCTGTCTCGCTATCTCTGTTTCCCTTTTCGCTTCCTTGAATTTTTGTGCCCTATGTTCGCTATTACGTTCAATAAAGGGTTGGAGTAATGCTTGTATATCCTCTTGTAAGGGCAGAGCTGAGTTAAACTTCTGCTGCAAAACAATAACCAGATTTGTGATTTCTTGCCCTGTCACAGTGGAAGACTCTATTTTCCACACAGAGTCAGCAAACTTTTGTCCATATCGTTTTTCAAGCATTCTGCTTATTCGAGATAAACCTAGCATTTGTACCCTAATTCTTTCAAACTCTTCGGGAATTTCAGCATATCTTTCCGCAATTCTTTTCTCCGTCTCTTCAACAGAGTAGCCATCCTGCTCGCATAGCTCTCGCGTGCGTTTTTCAGAAGTTTTATACATAACCTCCAAGATCTTACCTTCACTTTTGCTAAGAGGCTTTTGTATACTTGAGAACATGCGCAATCCCCCTTATTATCTCAATAGCTTGCCGAATAGTTTACCATAAGCGCTTTTTAACTAAAACTGTTTACTGTCTATAACGCCAGAAAAATTTATGTGTGCCCTTTAGATTTTTTGTTTTTTAGATTATTGAGGTTATTATTGTCCGTTGTGTTGGGGGCTACTGCTGATTGCTCCACAGGACTAGGAGAAAGCTGCTTTCTTTTATTATTGAACGCCCCTAACTGTTTTGCTCGAGGCTCTACCATTGAAGGTGATTTTTCCGAAAGAATTTGTGGTGACCTTTTTAAGTGTTGAGTCATGGGAGCCATTTGGATTGAAAAATTATTGTTTGTCGATGGAATAGCTGAGTCGATTACTGGCGATCCAAAATTTAAATTATCTTCATCATTCATATCTTGATCGTGTTCAAGAGAGCTGTCAGTTTCAGCAACTTGCTCAGAATCGCCCATATTATGATCTTCAAGATAGTTCGAAGTGCTTAAGGTGTTTTGCTCGGTTAATTTATCTTGCGTAATATTTCCAGTCTGGTTTATCTCAGTACTTGAAGTGTTTAAATTTTCAGCAAGAGCAATACTTCGCGAAATTTGTTGCAATTTGTATGCAGCTAATTCTTGCTCAGCGGCCTCTGCTCGTTTGATTGCTTCCAGTTTTTGCTCTCTTTCTCCCTCTGCCCATTTCCTTGCTTCCAGTTTTTGTTCTCTTTCTCCCTCTGCCCATTTGATTGCTTCCAGTTTTTGTTCTCTTTCTCCCTCTGCCCATTTGATTGCTTCCAGTTTTTGTTCTCTTTCTCCCTCTGCCCATTTCCTTGCTTCCAGTTTTTGTTCTCTTTCTGCCAACTTTCCTTTCCTTTCAATCTCTCTCTTCTCTGTAAGAGTCTTTAAAGAATCTTGTATAAATGCTTTAATTTTTGACCATTCAGGTAAACCTTCATCTGAATCTAGCCACTTTTTTAGGCTCTCATAAGTGTTAGTGGTATCTTCCACCGAAATTTCCTGTTTAACCACCCTTTCATAAATATACTCAGAAAAATTCTTAATATCGGGTTCGGTTGAATACTTCTCTTCTACAATTCTTATGATATCTTTTATATAATGAGACCTCTCATTCATTACGATTTGGGTTTCTTGAGTCTGTTCGATTTTAACTGCCTCTTGATGTGGATTATCGCTGTCACTATCACTTCCTTGATGAGCAAGGACATGGGTCGGATCAAAAGTTGCAGCTCCATGTAGGTTTTTTTTCTTCATGCTCTTTCTTTTAGCACGGGCCTTGTCTTCTTCTGCGCTATCCATCAAATCACCTAGCTCCTTTGATGAATCTATAGATGGAGTATGGATGTTGCGATGAAAATATCTTTGCTGCTCCAAAATAAATTCTCGATTGTTCAAAAACCAGTGATGAGTATATTCTCCAAGCCCTGTTCCTTGTCCTGCAAAAATAATATATTCATTTGCAAGTATGATTGACTTTTCCGATTTCGATTTAGGGACGTATTCAAATAAAGCCCCATTTTTTATTCCCCCAACTTCTTCTATTTCCTTTAAAAATTTTCCTTTGAACAACGGGGTGGTTTTAAACCACTCTAAATCATCCGGATACTGTTCTTTTTCATTATTGCAGGGCTGACAAGTTAACCAAAGATTGGTTAATTGATTATAACAGACTGTATAAAGATATCCCTTTGCTTGTATGTCAGCACCCGATCGACCAAAAAAATCACTTACCTTATTGCCGTTTAAATTTGCTTGGGAATAACTTAAAAAAGCCTCGGCTATCTCTTTATTTTCTTTTTTGTTTAAAAAATTTAAAAGACGACTGCTATTATAGCTTATTTTTTCATAGGAGGTCGCATGCTCAATAGACAAACCTGACATTGTGTTAAATTTAATACAGGCAATACATAATCCTTGATCAATATCAGGTAAATTATCTGAATCAGCAATATCAACCCCACGTTCTGCTTTAGCATATTTTTTAAATGACACAAATCTTGGATCTGTCTTACTTAATTCACTAAAAATTAGAGTCTTTCTGTCCGGAGGTTTTTTAACTAAGTTGGTTGCTCGCGATCTTTTTTGAATAGGCCTTTGAAGCGTTGTTTCTTTTAAAATAGCTTGAGCTAATTCAATGCCTATTTGTCTAGGGGAAATGATAGTTGACATACAAATGCACTCCAGGATTTTTATTATTAGATTAGCTAGGGCTAAAGAAGTTTTAGGCCTCTAAAACCATATAGGAGAAAATTCAAAATGTCACCTTCTGGCGAGATAAAAGCCCTGATCTTTTAATTAGTTTTCCTATCCCAAGTGTGTATATACCCTAAGAGCTCCCCGTTAACAAATTAAATCTATTGAATGGTATCTTAGGAGTTCTACACGCAGGAGCACAGTGGAGAGAAGTTACCAGAACATTGCCCTCCTTATCAAAGCTGTCAATCGAGGCCGCGAGTTCCATAATTTTAAAACAGTAAAAAGATTTTCAATTTCGAACTTAAAAAAATTTTTGAATCGCTTTTTTAATTTTCTACTGACCTTTTTCAACAGAAAGCTTTTTTCTATCAGCTTTGTCTCGCGTTAATTTAGAGGTGGATTTTCTTTTACTGGGAGAGTCAAATGCATACGTTAATCTTTTATCTTCAATAGGATTATCACTCAAATTATAAATTCTTAACGGATAATCATTGCGGATGACTGCATCCTTTAGTCTAGCTGCCCTCTTATTAGTAATCTGATTGCTGGTTAATATCAGTTCTTCTATAGTCTTCATAGAAACCAGATTGTCTATAAAACTATCATCAATTTTATTGCTGGATAAGTCAACTAATACTAAATTAGGATTTTTAGATAATCCTTCCATACCACTTACATCATTACCCCTAATGTAAAGATGCGTTATAGATTTATTTGAGCCAAAAGCATTAATCCATTATTTTCGATATAGAAAAAATCTAAACTTAGTTTTTCCAAGGTTTCATTTGCTTGTGCAATACAAACAGCCCTTTCCTCATTAATCCAATTAGAAGACAAATTAAGGATTTTTAATTTTGACTTTGCAATATACGGTGCGCACTTATCAGTAAGTGCATTTTGAATAAATTTAACTATTTTAGAATGTTATTCTAAGGTAATCCTTCCAATACAATATCTCTGATGCGATTATTGTTTAAGTCTAATTCCCTCAAATTAAGCATTTCACATAATTCTTTTAGAAAATATTCTGGGACTTCATTATCAGATTTATCCCGTACTAACTTCGGATTTTTATAAAAATCACCAATTCGATGCAGTAATGCTGTCATACCACTAATTGAATAGTTAACATCAAATTTGTTTTTTACCTATGCACGTATCCCTTGGTAGTTAAATAAATTTTTTATTCTAGTTCTTCAGACAAAATTTCGAAATGTTGTAATTTAGGTGTTCCACCTTTATAATTGTTCTCAAACAGTTGTTCTAACCCACCATCTTTGTAATTTTTAACATAATTTCTAAGAGTCTCATCAACAACTTCTTCCAAAGACCAATCTGTTCTTAAAAGGACAATGGCATTTATTCTGGGATAAGATTCTTTAAGAAATAATGAAAGGGTTAAAGTTGGTTCCTTTATCATAAAGATCTAACTTTTCTTTTTCCTTTAAAATTTTCACTAATTTATTTGCAAATGGCATTGCACACAAGACATAGAGGACCTTAAATAAATAATAGAAAGCGGCCAGTTTAAACAGTTGATGATTAGGCAAAGTACCGTAAAAGGCCAGGGGAATAAATAAACCTGTTTCAATGCCTTCGCCTATCCAACTGCCACATAAAGCCCGTACCCAAAATAAACGCCCCTGTAGCCGGATCTTTAATTTTGCGACAATATAGGCATTAATAAATTCCCCGATAAAATAAGTCAACACTGAAATAGCCATTAAACGACTAGAACTCCCTAAAACTCTGGCGTAGGCTTCGCTATGATCCCAGGTTTCCACCGCTGGCAAATGAATAGCCAAACGACACATAAAAGCCATAAATAAGTTACAAAGCATGCCCATCCAGATCACCCGCCGTGATTCTGAGAATCCATAGACCTCCGTTAAACTGTCGCCTAATAAATAAGTGATTGGAAACAAAAGAAGGCCAGCAGGTAAAATAATAGGCCCTAATAATAAAGGCTTTTCGCCAATGATATTCGCCGTTAACAACAATCCAACAAAAATCATTCCAAGTTGAGAATAATATTTATAATTTTTAGGAGAACTTGAAGCAGTTGAAGGCTGCGAGAGAACCATATTTTAAATCTCCTTATCTTAGATAATGGTTAGACAACACGGGGATCTAATTCGCCTTTAGCATAACGGATGGCCATTTTCTCTATTAGAATGGGCTTAATTTGGGGAGCCCGCCCTGCCGTCCCAAAAGATTCGTAGCGCGCTTTGCAAATTTCCACCATCGCTTTCTTTGCTTCCCCATTATATTTTCGGGGATCAAACTCACTTTTATTTTTAGCTAAATAGCGCCGAATCGCACCCGTTGCGGCAAGTCGCAGATCAGTATCAATGTTGATCTTTCGTACGCCATATTTAATCCCCCGCTGGATTTCTTCAACAGGCACACCATAGGTTTCTTGTATAGAACCTCCGTATTCATTGATGATTTTCAGCCATTCTGGTGGAACTGAGGAAGAGCCATGCATCACCAAATGGGTATCGGGTAAGCGACGATTGAGCTCTTTGACCCTTTCCATAGCCAAAATCTCACCCGTAGGAGGCCTTGTAAATTTGTATGCCCCATGGCTAGTCCCGATGGCAATCGCTAAAGCGTCTACTTGCGTGGCACGTACAAATTGGGCTGCCTGTTCAGGATCAGTCAATAACATTTCTTTGCTTAATTTGCCCTCTGCACCTGAGCCATCTTCTTCAGCGGCCAGTCCCGATTCGAGTGAACCTAAACAGCCTAGTTCACCTTCTACCGATACCCCACAAGCATGGGCCATTCTAACCGCTTCTGCGGTTATCTGAACATTGTATTCATAACTAGAAGGCGTTTTCATATCTTCTTTCAGTGAACCATCCATCATCACCGATGTAAAGCCCAATTGAATCGAACGCTGGCAAACGGCAGGGGTAGCACCATGATCTTGATGCATACAAACTGGAATATGGGGAAATTCTTCCACTGCGGCCAATATTAAATGTCTTAAAAATTGTGGGCCTGCATATTGGCGTGCGCCCGCAGAGGCTTGAACAATCACTGGGCTATCAGTCGCATCAGCAGCTTCCATAATCGCGCGAATTTGCTCTAAGTTATTGACATTAAAGGCAGGGATCCCATAACCATGTTCCGCTGCATGGTCCAACAATTGTCTTAAAGTGATTAAAGCCATATTCTATCCCCATCTCATACTGTCATAATTTTGAGGGTATTGGCGCCCCCCTTATCACCCATGATATCACCTTTCGTCATCACAACACGATCTCCTTTATTAATGGCGCCTAGGCGTAATAATTCATTCAGCGCTTCCGTGCTAACCTTCATTTTGGAATGACGAGTGACATCAAAATCAATAGGGTAGACCCCTCGATAAAGCATCATACGGCCGCGGGTATTCTTGTGACGGCTTAAGGCATAAATCGGGATCCCCGATCGAATACGCGACATCCACAAGGGGGTTAAGCCGGTTTCTGTGAGGGCAATAATTGCCCGTGTGTCAATATGATTTGCCACATACATGGCTGCCATCGCTATCGCTTCATCGACTCGAGTAAAACGGCATTCTAAACGATGATGTGAGACTTGCGTCACTTTTTGACGCTCCGCCGCTAAACAGACCTCATACATGGCCGCGACTGCCTTATCGGGGAAAGAGCCGCTCGCCGTTTCAGCCGACAACATGACGGCGTCTGTACCATCTAAGACGGCATTTGCCACATCCGATACCTCAGCGCGAGTGGGAATGGGATTATGGACCATCGATTCCATCATTTGTGTCGCTGTAATCACCGCGCGATCCAGCGCTCGAGCCCTGCCAATGATCAGTTTTTGAACAGCCGGCAATTCCGCATAACCCAGTTCAATACCTAAATCACCCCGAGCGACCATCACTGCATCCGAGCTCTGAATAATTTGATCTAAGGCTTCCACGGCCTCAACCCGTTCAATTTTAGCAATGACTCCCGCCCGACTCCCAGCTTGTACTAATAAAGCCCGCATTTGATGAATATCTTCGGCAGCACGCGGAAAGGAAAGGGCAACATAATCAACATCCATTTTGGCAGCAAATTTAATATCTTTTTTATCTTTAGCGGTTAAAGGGGCGGCAGTTAACCCTCCTCCCCGGCGGTTGATCCCTTTATTATTTGATAGTTTACCCCCTAATTTAACGACACAGTGGATCTTGGCTCCTTCAAGCCTTTCCACCTCCAGCATAATAAGCCCATCATCTAACAACAGAATGTCCCCGGGGTAGACTTCTTTGGGCAGGTTTTTATAATCAACGCCCACAGAATGCTCAGTACCCGCTTCCACACCTAGTTCTGCA
>Ga0206910_1077_pt1 | contig 17298 bp, 14 predicted proteins | sample Alteio_BWOrgHeat_77_FD_152949 | JGI IMG/M metagenome (GOLD analysis project Ga0206910, IMG submission 152949) | Enriched cells from forest soil in Barre Woods Harvard Forest LTER site, Petersham, Massachusetts, United States -... | ecosystem: Environmental > Terrestrial > Soil > Temperate forest >... | reverse complement strand
GCGTGCCGGAGTTGACGATCAAACCAGGTCAGGAAACGCGGTTCATTGTGGATATCGAACGGCAAGGGAAATTTGCAGGCCGCGTGCCTCTGGATGTCCGCGGTTTGCCTCACGGCGTCCGCGTTCTCAACATCGGACTGAACGGCATACTGATTAACGAGAAGGAAACCAGCCGCGAGGTGGTTCTCTATGCCGAGCCCTGGGTCCAGCCGATGGAACGCCCGATCGTTGTCCTTTCCCGTTCGGAAGCCAAAGGCACCGAGCATGCAACCAAGGCCGTGATGCTGAAGGTTGTGAAGTAACGGAAAGTCTACTCGTCCTCAACCACTCTTGCATTGAGAGTTTATATGCTCCGACCGATCGTCTTCGTGTTGTCCGTAACCTTCATCGCCGTTCAAGCCGATCGAGTTTATCCGGGTGAAGACAAGGATGAATTATTCGTCGCCAAGGCGTTGACGGCGAAGAAAAGTTTTACCGCGGGGATTGAAGGTCCGGCTTGCGACCGCGAGGGAAATATCTACGTGGTGAACCTCGAAAAGGACGGCGACATTGCCAAGGTGAGCCCAACGGGCAAGACCGAAGTGTTTGTGGTTCTGCCGGGGAAAAGTGTTGGGAACGGGATTGTCTTCGACCGCGCGGGCACCATGTTCGTGGCCGATTATGTGGGTCACAACGTCCTGAAGATTGACCCAAAAACGAAAGCGGTGACCATCTTCGCCCACGAACCTGCCATGAACCAACCGAACGACCTCGCGATAGCACCGGACGGCACTCTGTTCGCCAGCGATCCCAACTGGAGCAAGGGAACGGGACAGGTCTGGCGGATCGGCACGGACGGCAAAGTCACCAAGGTCGCCCGCGATCTGGGCACTTCAAACGGCATCGACGTCGGCCCGGACGGCAAAACGCTCTACGTGAATGAATCCGTGCAAAGGAACATCTGGAAGTTTCCCATCAAGGCCGATGGAACGCTCGGCGAGAAGCAACTTCTGAAAAAATTCGACGATCACGGCTTCGATGGGATGCGCTGCGATATCGATGGAAATTTGTACATTGCACGCTACGGAAAAGGGACTGTCGTCAAACTTTCTCCCGATGGCAAGGTATTGAAGGAAGTCGATGTCCTCGGAAAAATGCCGAGCAACATCTGCTTTGGCGGACCCGATGGCCGGACTGCCTACGTCACCGAGGTTGAGCATCAGCGAGTTGTGCAATTCCGCGTGGATAAGCCGGGACTTGCCTGGGAGCGGTGGCAGAAGAAAGAGTGAGAAAGCTGGCGGTGGTTATTGCTCCCGAGATTCAGCATCCTCCACATGTGTTACCGGTAGTTCTAAGTGCCGTGCTTCTGGTTCCTCGTTTCGTCTTCCCAGCCGATGGAGCACCCAATCATTGTCCTTTCCCTTTCGGAAACCAAGGACACCGAGCATGCCACCAAGGCCAGGATGCTGAAGGTTGTGAAGTGATGGAATAGACAGTATCCCTAATCCATGGGAAAAGGATTGAGGAATGACATTCGTCATCGAGCCGTATGTGGGAGCGATTCCCCTTCGATTTGGAATGTCTCCTGAAGAAGTAGCAGCAGAGATCGGACCGCCGACTAAGTTGCTTCCCGATCCGTTTGGGAATCGATCCGAATCACGTCAGAACTTGTCGCTCGGCTACGCGGGCGAAGACAATACCCTCAACGAGGCAGTGTTCTCTCCGGGAACAAATCTTTATTTTCGAGGCCACGACTTGTTTTCAACTAAAGCTCCCATTGCACTTCTACGGCAGTATGACCCCGAACCGCAATTATGGGTCGGCATGGTCATCTTCGTCCAGCTTGGGATTCGACTGTCGGGCTTCCACGACGGCGATGAACCTCAGCGGGCGATTGGCGTTGTCAAGAGAGGATATTGGGATGAGTACGTCGAGGACTTCAAGCCCTTCAAATAGCGATTCGCGTGCCCAGTCCAAGAGTATGTTCGCGGTTTTACAAGATCGGCGACAGCAATCGGCTGGCATTTTCGGCCAGTTTGGCAACGAGCGGACGCTCGGAAAAAACCTGTGGATCGATTTGGACCGATGATTCCAAATCCATCAGGTAATGCTCTTCGAGTTCGGCTATCGCTGGTTGATCGAACAACTGATAGTTGACCTCAAAGTTCAGATAGAGGCTCCTGTTATCCATGTTCGCGGTTCCGATTGATGCCCATTCGCCATCCACCAGGACCAACTTGGTGTGCATCATGCCTGGAGTGTATTGGTAGACTTTAACTCCCGCCTCAAGTACATCTGTCCAGTAAAAGCGGGCGGCCAGGAAGGGCAACCACTTGTCGGGTCGAAACAGGCAGAGGAGCCGTACATCGACGCCGGACCACGCTGCAAGCATCATGGCATCTTTCAGCCCACCATCGGGAATGAAATACGGGCTGGCAATCCAAACCCGTTTGCGGGCGTTCAGTATCCCGGCAAAATAGGTTTCGCGAATCGACTTGTAAAGCGAATCCGGCCCCGAATGCACAACCTGGACGAGAGCCTTACCCGGCACTGTTTCGAACTTGGGCATATAACGCTCGCCGTGGACCGCTTCCTCGGTTGCAAAGTGCCAATCTTCCAGGAAAACACGCTGAAGTCCGTGTACTCCTTCGCCTTCGACGCGCAAAAAGGTGTCGCGCCAGGGCCCGAATTTCCTGGATAGTCCCAGGTATTCATCCCCGATATTAAATCCCCCTGTGAACCCAACGCGGCCATCAACCACCAGGATTTTCCGGTGGTTTCGCAAGTTGATGCGGAAGCGATAAAGCGGATTCAGGACGGGGAGAAATGACGCCGAGCGGCCGCCTGCCTCAGCGAGTTTTCGCAACAACCGTCGGGACAAACTGTAGGAACCGACCGAATCGTAGAGGAATCGCACCTCAACGCCGCGGCGAGTGCAGTCGCACAAGGCATCGATGAATCGCTCTCCGGACGTATCCGAACGGAATATAAAAAACTGCATGTGCACGTGATGTTTGGCGGAATGAATCGCTTCGAGCATGGCATCGAACGCATGGCGACCATCGTGGTAAAGATTGAGAGAATTCCCTCCAGTCACAGGAAATCCTTCCCCGTGGTGTCCGAGTTTAGCCAGCCGGTCCCAACGGGGCGGTACATCCGCCGACGGTCTTCCATCGAGCTCGCCGGAAATTTTTTTGTAAGCAGACTTCTGGAGCTGTCTGCGAGTGAGGGGCCTCGCGATCGATTGAGAGCCGAACACGAAAAACAGAAATGCTCCAAAGAGAGGGAACAATAGAACGGTCAGGCTCCAGGCAATTGCCGACATGGTTTCGCGCTTGGAATGAAGCACCCAGCAAAAAGTGCTGATCGTGACGAGGATGTAAACCAGAAGCACCCAGCCGGTGATATCCTGCCAGAAACGGAAAAAGAAATCGTTGAACGACATGGATTGAAATCCGCCGGTTGCATTCTCAACATCACCACTCTTACTACCTTAGCAAGATCGCCGCGAGAGTCCGAGAGTTCCTGAACCGTTTGGAGATTTCACGTGAAGCGCGTTGTGTTCGATCGAGTGGGATCTCCTGCCGATGTGCTTCGAGTCGAGGATGACGTACCCGCGCCCCAGCCAAACCGCGGCGAAGTCCTCGTGCGGATGCTGGCCTCTCCCATCAATCCCTCGGATCTCATGTATATAGCGGGTGGCTATGGCATTACTCCCAAACTGCCGGCAACGCCCGGTTTCGAAGGAGTTGGAGTTGTGGAGGCTGTAGGCGGAGGCTTGTTGGGCTGGCTCAGAAGAGGGAAACGCGTGGCTGTCATCAACGATCGCATCGGCAACTGGGCGGAATACACCGTGACCAAGGCGCGACAGGTCATACCCGTGCCGGACTATCTCAGCGATGACCAGGCGGCAACGTTTTTCGTCAACCCGGCTACTGCCGTCGTGATGACGCAAAAGGTATTGCGAATTCTCCCTGGTGAGTGGCTCTTGCAGTCAGCTGCAGGGAGTTCGCTGGGTCAGATGGTGATCCGGCTGGGAAAGAGATTTGGGTTTCGAACGGTGAACGTGGTTCGCAGGCGAGAGCAAGTCGAGGAGTTGAAGAAACTGGGTGCCGATGCGGTGCTAGTCGAGTCGGATGGACCGCTGACCGAGCAGCTGCGAAAACTCGGGATTGAGGATATTCGTTTCGCCATCGATCCCGTCGGGGGCAAAACAGCCTCAGAGGTGATTGAAGCTCTGGCTCCAGGTGGCCGCTGTTTGCTTTTCGGTTCGTTATCCGATGACGCGGTTTCGATTCATCAGCGCGTGATGATTTCACGGTCGATCCAGGTGGAAGGGTTCTGGCTGGCTGCGTGGGCCAGAAAGCAATCAATTCTTACCATGCTCCGGCTTTTTCGAAAGGTTCGAAGCATGATGCACGAGGGAGTTCTGCAAACGACCTTCGCAGCAACTTATCCCTTGGAGGAGATTAAGAAAGCAGTCGAACACGCCTCAGCCCCCGGTAAGGGGGGTAAGGTACTGTTGCGAGTTGGGACGCGCTGAGATCGATTTCAGGATGAATCGCGTGAACGGCTACGCTCTCACCTTTTTCACCTCGGCTTGACTGGCTCAAGTTGTGCGGGTATCCAACGCGAAACCAATCGTTTCTGGAGACCATCATGCCCCGATTATTGAGGCATCTTGCGGTTATACTCGCCCTGTTTGCCGTTGCGGTTATGGTGGGTTGCGCGCATACCGCCGCCGCGGTCAGTGCCAACGGTTGATAGTTTCCTCATTCGACTTTGTATTTCGAGGTCGCACGCGAGAATGGTCCAGAACGGGCATGGCTTGCCATTCCTCCACTTTCCAAGCTCCCAAAGAGCATCAATTCTGCTTGTAGCGAAAAATAATTGCCGCGAATACCAGACAATTCCCCTTTTTTCTGGCAGGTTGTGCGAGCGGTTGATAAACTCGCCCGGCCAGACCAAATCTGACTCTAACTCTCCCACGGAGCCGCGAAGTGAGTACTGCCCCTAGTTCTCCTGCCCCTTATTCAGCTTCCACGGGATCGCCCGGGTTGAATGAAAAAATCCTCTTCTGGGCCAGCTTTGCCACCTTGATAGCCGCCGGGATTGGGTTTTCGGTTCGCGGCGTGATCCTTGAAGACTGGGGCAACCAGTTTGGATTCACTCAGAGCGAACTCGGAACAATCACGGGTGGTGGTCTGGTCGGCTTTGGGCTGGCGATCATCTTCTTCAGCTTTTGTGCCGATCGGTTCGGGTATGGGAAATTGATGCTCGTGGCGTTTCTCCTGCACGCGTCTTCGGCCGTGGTCACGTTCCTTGCGACTTTCGCCTATGCCAAAATCGGGAAGGAGGGGGCTTTCTGGTGCTTGAATTCGGGCATGTGGCTCTTCGCCCTCGGTAATGGAACCTGTGAAGCCGTCATCAACCCGCTCACAGCTACCCTGTTTCCAAAAAGCAAGACGCACTGGCTGAACATTCTGCATGCGGGATGGCCACTCGGCCTCATTCTGGGCGTCATGATCACTTTGGGTTTTGACCTGGTGGGGACTTCAATACCGTGGGAATTCAAGCTTGGAGTATTCCTGGTTCCAGTGCTGGCTTATGGCTTGCTCATGTTCAATCGCCCGTTTCCGAGGTCTGAAGCACAAACGGCGGGCATTCCGCTTTCGGGCATGATGAAGACAGTGGGGATGATGGGTTTCACTCTTGGCGCAGCGCTCATCGGGTTGGCCCTTGCACAACTGCTTCCAAACGTTCTAGGGCCGATTATTAAGGTCGATGACCCGGATTCGCGTGACGTGATTCTGCGAGGGATTGGATGGGCGGCAGCGGCAGGAGTCTGGCTTGCCTTTGGGATCGCCACAAACTTCGCCCCGGGTCACTGGCTTCTCGCTTTCCTTTATCTCCTTCATGCCATCGTTGGGTATGTCGAGCTCGGTACGGATGGCTGGATCGTGAACATAACCAAACAGGTTCTGAAAAGTGGAACGAATGCCCAGCTCGCCTTTATCTGGACCAATGTGTTGATGTTCACACTGCGGTTTTTTGCCGGTCCGATCGTCCACAAGATCAATCCGGTTGGGCTGCTGTTTGGGAGTGCCTGTCTTGGTGGCCTTGGCCTCTACCTGTTCGGGCAGGACTTCACCAACTCGGTATGGCCTTGGATTGGCGCAGCGACCATCTTTGGAATTGGGAAGACGTTCTACTGGCCGACTCTTCTCGGCGTGATCTCGGAGCGTTTTCCGAAAGGCGGCGCGCTTGCGCTCGGGCTGAGTGGTGGCGTGGGAATGATCGGTGCGGGCATTCTTGGAGGCCCAGGCATCGGCTACAAGCAGGACTATTTTACAGTCGAGAAATTGAATCAGACCCCGGAAGGACATGCAACCTACGAGCGATATGTCGCCCGTAACGAGAACGGGACATTGGATGAGAGGGGGTTCCCAATCGTCACAAGCATACTTCCGACACTGGTCCCCAAAGTGGCGGGGATCGACAACGCCAAGCTCGATGTTTTCAAGGATTACTCGGCGGGATTCGAGGCCGATGGCAAGCGAAAACCGGATGCCAAGCCAACAACATTGGAATCGGACCTCGAGACGCTCAAGAAGCAAGAGGCGGAGGGTAAACCGGTCGAAGCAAAATTGAAAGAGAACCTGACCAAGCTCAATAACTGGTGGCTGACGGAGGGTAAACCAAATTACGAAAAGGATAAGCAACCGCTGATGGATGCCAAACTCTACGGAGCCAAAACCGCACTCCTCTACACCGCGGCTGCACCCGCCGTATTGGCACTTGGTTTCTTACTGTTGATTATCTACTTCGTAGCCACAGGCGGTTACAAACAGGTCCACCTGGAAGACACGCATCCGCCGATGGAAGAGTATTAACGTCCGCGTACGCTGAAAGCGTTCTTACCAAAGCCCAGGGTTCGCGAGGCTTGGCGAGCGTACCCTGGGGATCAAATGTACATTATTTTCAACCCTGTAAGGGTTGTTCTAGCGTCGAACAACCCTTACAGGGTTGAGGATTGTATACATACGTCTACCCAGGGTAGCTCGAAGACTCGCAACCCTGGGCTTTGAGAAGAACGCCGTTGGCGTACAAAAAGGAACCATCCCTGAGCGAGGTTCCCCTTGTCATCTTGCAAGTGGATGTGTGAAATAGCCGTGTGAGCGACATACTTTCCACTGGCCAGCGGACATTCACGTTCTTGGGTACCGGCACCTCGGTTGGGGTGCCGATGATCGGGTGCGATTGCGCGGTGTGTCAATCGCCCAATCCCCGCAACAGCCGCTATCGATGCTCGGTGGTCATCGGCACTCCCCGGGGGAATATCCTGATCGATACAACCCCCGAGCTTCGCCTTCAGTTATTGCGGGCCAAAGTTAAACTCGTCCACGCCGTCCTCTATACTCACTACCACGTCGATCACTTATTTGGGCTCGATGACCTTCGCATCTTTCCTCCCACTCTGAAGGGATCACTGCCGATCTATTGCACCGATGAAGTCGAAAGAGTGATCCGGCAGGCTTTCCCTTACGTTTTCGATGCCGACCGCCAGAGCATGACCGCTACACTCTTGCCAAAACTGCAATTTCATCGGATCGATGAAAGCCCGTTCGAAGTTCTTGGGGAGGAAGTGACTCCCATTCCTCTCATTCACCATCAGTTCAATGTGTTTGGCTTCCGGATCGGCGATGTGGCATACTGTACGGATGTTAATGAAATTCCCGAGCGGAGCTGGCCTCTTCTTGAAGGCCTCGATGTGTTCGTCGTGGATGCCCTGCGGCCCGGCAAGCCGCACCCCGCGCACTTCAGTCTCGATCAGGCCCTCGAAGCGATCAATCGCTTGAAGCCGAAACAAGCCTACCTGACCCACATGGCCCACACCATGGACTACGATACTCTAATACAATCGCTTCCAGCAGGAGTTGCTCCGGCCTACGATGGCCTGAGCTTCCGTTTTTAAGTCACGGGAAAACCAATCATGCTACATGCCATGATCATGGCAGGCGGTGGTGGAACACGCTTTTGGCCGCGCAGCCGCCAATCGCGGCCGAAGCAGTTCCTCAGCTTCAGCGGCGATCGGACGCTCCTGCAGGAAACTGTCGATCGGATTGCCGCGCAGATTCCGATGGAGCAAACGTGGGTTTTTACCAATGAAAAGCATCAGACCGAGGCCATCGCGCAGCTCAAAGGTTTGGTGCCACCGGAACAGGTGGTCGGCGAACCGGTTGGCCGCGATACGGCTGCTTGCATCGGTCTGGGTGCGGCACTCATTGCCCGCTTGGATCCCGATGCCACGATCGTGGTCATGCCGGCCGATCACGCCATTGAGCCCGTGCAGGAGTTTCGCAGAGCCATTCACGCCGCGGAGCAATTTGCCGGCGATTTCCCCGATCATCTGCTGACCTTCGGCATCAAACCGACTTTCCCGGCAACCGGCTACGGATACATTCATCGCGGCGAACATACCGGCACGCGACAGGGCGTTCCCATTTCGCGAGTGTTGCGTTTCAAGGAGAAACCGAAAGAACCCGAGGCGGAGCAGTTTGTCGCTTCCGGCGATTATTTCTGGAACAGCGGCATCTTCGTCTGGAAGCCTTCGGCCATCTTGGGCGAACTCCAGAAGAGGAAGCCGCAGATCCATGCGGCGATACTTCGCATAGCTTCAGCATGGGGAAGCGAATCGGGAAAAGATGTTTTCCGGAAGGAATACGAGGCGGTGGAGGCCAAGAGCATCGATTTCGCCGTGATGCAGGATGCCGCGGAAGCGGGCAAAGTGTTGGTCATGCATGCTCCGTATCAGTGGGATGATGTCGGCTCCTGGCTGGCGTTGGAACGCCGCAATCCTCAGGATGCGGCCGGGAATACCATCCAGGCTCTGTATGCGGGAGTCGATACGAAGAACTGCGTCATCGTCTCCGATCCAGGGTATCTCATTGGCACTCTTGGTATCGAAGACCTGATCGTGATTCAAAACGGCAATGCCACACTCATCACGACTCGTAAAGGTGAAGGCCGGGTGAAGGAGCTCGTTGAAAAAATTAAAGCCCAGGGGTTGGGGCAATACCTGTGAGTGAAAGTAAAGGACGCTTGCTCGGCATCGATTTTGGGACAGTCCGCATCGGCCTGGCGGTCACGGACTACGATCGAATTCTTGCCTCTCCGCTGGCAACTTATACGAGAAAATCGGAAGCCGAAGACGCGGCTTACTTCACCAAGATCGTGAGCGATACCAAAGCAACAGGCTTTGTTGTTGGCTTGCCGATCTACTCGGATGGAAGCGAGAGCGCAATGTCGCGCGAAGCACGGCTTATGGGTGATTGGTTGACGCGATTGACGAACTTACCCGTCATTTATTGGGATGAACGTTTCACCTCGGATCGAGCCGAAGAGATACTCATTGACGCGAAATTGAATCCGCGCGAACGAAAAGAGCTGCGGGACCGACTTGCGGCACAGATGATTTTGCAGGGTTATATTGATGCGGGTTGCCCACTCGTTGGTACTGAGTCTCTTGATACCCTCTCTCCTCAACAACCTCTCCCTTTAAACGCCCTCACCCCCCAGCCCCCTCTCCCCGAGGGAGAGGGGGAGTAAATCAGGCTGTGCTGTGCGGTTGATTCAATCGTTGATTCCTTGCCCACCCCTCCTATCTTAACTCCGCGCCTTGGTAAGGAATTCCGGGGGCGTTGTTGGATTGCAATTGAGGGTAGTTAATGATGAGTCGTCCGATCCGCACGTTTACCGTTCTGCCGAAGCTTCCGGACCGTCTCCGTCCACTCCACACCATCGCCTACAATTTGTGGTGGTGTTGGAATGCCGAGGCGGTTGCCCTTTTTAGACGAATTAACCCGGATTTATTCGAAGCACTCGATCACAGTCCCATCCGCCTTTTGGGAGCGACGGGCCAGAATCGATTTGAAGAACTGGCCGATGATGAAGGCTTTCTCGCGCACATGGACCGCGTCGATCAGTCGCTCGACCATTACCTGAAAGCGCCAACTTGGTTTACTGCCACCTATCGCTCGGATACCGATACCCAGGTGGCCTACTTCTCGGCGGAATTCGGCATTCACGAGAGCATTCCGGTTTACTCGGGCGGTCTGGGAGTCCTCGCGGGCGATCATCTGAAAAGTGCCAGCGATCTCGGTATTCCGCTGGTGGGTGTGAGCCTGATGTATCGCGAGGGGTATTTCCGGCAGTATTTGAACGTTGATGGCTGGCAGCAGGAGCGTTATCCCGAGAACGATTTCTTCACACTTCCACTGATCCCGGAAACAGATGCCTCAGGCGTTCCCGTCCTGGTCTCGGCTCCGCTTCCGGGTCGGGATGTCCAACTCCGGATCTGGCGGATTCAAGTTGGCCGTGTGCCGCTTTATCTCCTCGATGCCAATATCCCGCAAAACCTTCCAGAAGACCGCGCCATCACCTCTCAACTCTACGGCGGCGATCAACACACCCGCATCCAACAGGAAATCATCCTTGGGATTGGTGGAATTCGAGCACTCCGGGCCATCGGGAAGATGCCCACCGTTTGCCACATGAACGAAGGCCATGCCGCCTTCACAGGCCTTGAGCGGATTCGTTTGCTCATGGAAGAGCACAAGCTCGATTTTGCCTCGGCACTTGAAGCTGTGAAGGCTGGTACGTGCTTCACCACGCACACGCCGGTGCCGGCCGGGAACGATGCTTTTCCGATGTCCATGATGGAGCAATACCTCGGCGATTATGTGAATCGCATGGGTATCGATCGAACCACACTGGCAAGCCTTGGCCGCCAGCATCTCACCAACGAACAGGAACCGTTCGGGATGACGGTGCTGGCCCTCAAGTTGGCCAACGTCAGCAACGGTGTCAGCAAACTTCACGGCAGCGTCTCGCGGAAGATGTGGAAAGACCTCTGGCCGGAACTTCCTGCCGGGGAAGTGCCCATCACTTCGATCACCAACGGAGTGCACACGCAGAGTTGGCTTTCGCCAGAAATTGCCCAGCTCTACGACCGCTACCTTGGCATTCAGTGGGAAGAACGGCCCACTGATTTTGCCATCTGGAAACGCGTTGACCAGATCCCGGATGCGGAACTTTGGCGAACGCACGAACGGTGTCGGGAACGATTGGTCGCTCTGGCACGCAATCGCCTCAAGGCCCAGTTGAAACGCCGCGGCTCGCCGCCGAGCGAAGTCGCGGAAGCCGACGAAATTCTCGATCCCGATGCACTGACCATCGGTTTCGCTCGCCGCTTCGCAACCTATAAGCGCGGCGATCTCGTTTTCCGCAATATCGAGCGGATCATGACATTGCTGAACAGCAAGGAAAAGCCGATCCAGTTCATTTTTTCCGGCAAGGCACACCCCAAGGACCAGGGCGGCAAGGAATTGATCGCGCGGGTGGTTCAGATTGCACGCAAGCCGGAATTTCGCAGGCACGTCGTCTTCCTCGAAGACTACGACATGAACATTTGCCGCCATTTGATTCAGGGTGTCGATGTCTGGTTGAACAATCCCCGACGACCGCTCGAAGCCTCCGGCACCAGTGGTATGAAGGTCGTGACTAATGGCGGATTGAATCTCTCCATCCTCGATGGCTGGTGGTGCGAAGGCTACGATGGCGACAACGGCTGGGCCATTGGCGCCGGGGAGGAATACGCCGATCTGACCTATCAGGATGAAGTTGAAAGCCGGGCCCTCCTCGACCTGTTGCAGCAGGATATTGCACCCATGTTCTACAAGCGTGGCTCGGACGGTCTGCCGCGCGATTGGATTCGCCGCATGAAGCGGAGCATCATGACTCTCGTCCCCATCTTCAACACCAACCGGATGGTGGAGGAATACACGACCCGTTGCTACGTGCCGAGCCAACGCCGGGCCGCGAAGCTGCGAACGGACCATTTGAAAGCCGCCAAGGAACTGGCTTCCTGGCGGCGAAGAATTGCCAAGGACTGGCCGCAGGTGAAGATCGAGGGAGTCGAGGCACCGGTGGGCGATATGTTGAGCGTGGGAGCAGAATTCCCAGTCAAGGTGAAGGTGAACCTGGGTTCAATTGCTCCCGAGGATGTCGAGGTTCAACTCTGCCACGGAGTGTTGGATGCCATGGGCGAAATAGCCGACCCCAGCGCCACACCTCTCTTCCCCGATTCGCAGCGGAATGGCTCAACCGTGCTCTTTGGCGGAAGTGTTCCCTGTCACGCCAGCGGCCAGTTCGGTTTCACGGTTCGAGTCCTCCCCAAACATCCAAACCTGCCGCACCTCTTCGAACCAGGACTGGTGACGTGGGGGTGAGGTGTGGGTGGTGCATTGAAACTTGTTGTTGTTGGATTGACGCTTTCAAAATGACTGCATGGTGAGTGGAGATTGATGGGAAGTGATGTGTGCTGATTTGTTCAGTTCCGAAGCCAAAGGAGCCAATATGTTCCGGCGAATCCACCTCACAGCGCTCACGGTATTTGCCGTCGGCGGGTTACTCGGCTGGCTGGCTGCATCTAACCGCTTTGTTGAGACGTTTGCCCAAGACAAGAAGGCTGAGAGTTCCGCCAAGGGCTCGATGCAAACAACCGGCACACCGGGATCGCCGAGCGCCACTGAAACCGTCGATGGAAAGTACATTCCGAATCCGTCGCCAAAATTTGGTGGCACGATCAACCTCAGTGCCAAGGATTCAAAACCTTATTGGCCACCCCAGATTGTCCCACCGAAAGGTGCCCCAAATGTGCTTCTCATCATGACCGACGATCAGGGGTATGGCGTGTCGGGCACTTTCGGTGGCGTCGTCCCCACGCCGGCAATGGACCGAATCGCCAAGGCCGGACTTCGCTATACGCAGTTTCATTCAACCGCGCTTTGCTCGCCGACGCGGGCGGCTTTGATCACCGGGCGTAACCATCACTCCGTGGGCTCTGGACAGATCGGCGAACTGGCTACCGGCTACCCAGGTTACAATTCCGTCATCGGAGTGGAGAACGCTACCGTTGGTGAAATCCTGAAACAGAATGGTTACGCCACGTCGTGGTTCGGCAAGAATCATAACACCCCAAGCTTTCAGTACAGCACGGCGGGGCCATTCAACCAGTGGCCCATCGGTATGGGTTTTGAGTATTTTTACGGCTTCATGGGCGGCGAAACCGATCAGTGGACGCCCTACTTATTCCAAAACACGACCCAAGTTTTCCCCTGGGTTGGAAAACCGGGCTACAACCTTATCACCGACATGGCCGACGAAGCCATAAAGCATGTGAAACAGCTTGACGCAGCCGCGCCGGACAAGCCGTTCTTCGTTTACTACGTTCCTGGCGGAACACACTCACCTCACCAACCGACTAAAGAGTGGATCGAGAAGTTCAAAGGCAAGTTCGACTTGGGTTGGAACAAACTGCGAGAGGAGATTTTCGCCAACCAGAAGCGGCTCGGTGTGATCCCGGCAAATACTGTTCTGACGCCCTGGCCGAAGGACATTCTGCCGGAGTGGGATACGCTGACCGCCGACGAAAAGAAGCTCTTCGCGCGGGAGGCCGAGGTGTTTGCTGCCTATGCGGCGTACACCGATCATGAGATTGGCCGGGTGATCCAACAAGTGGAAGACATGGGCAAACTAGACAACACTCTGATTATCTACATCAGCGGCGACAACGGCACCAGCGCTGAGGGCACGCTCCTCGGCACGCCGAACCAAATGACCGCCTATAACAGCATCCTCAAATTACCCATCCCCGAGATGATGAAGGCTTACGATGCCTGGGGCTCCTCCGCGACCTACCCACATATGTCAGTGGCGTGGTCGTGGGCATTCGACACACCATTCAAATGGACCAAACAGGTTGCATCACACTTCGGCGGTACCCGCCAGGGCATGGTGATGTCGTGGCCGAACAGGATAAAAGATGCCGGCGGCATTCGTACACAATTCCACCACATGATCGACATCGTGCCGACGATACTTGAAGCGTCGGGGATTCCACAACCCGTGATGGCCAACGGTATCACGCAGCGGCCAATTGAAGGCGTAAGCATGGTTTCCACCTGGGACAAGGCGAACGCTAACGCGCCCTCAAAGCGGACGACGCAGTACTTCGAAATGTTCGGAAATCGCGCTATCTACCACGACGGTTGGGTCGCCGCCACGACGCCTCCTGCACCGCCCTGGCTTCTGGGATCGGTCGAGTTGCCCGAGGTAGTCAATGGGTACAAGTGGGAGCTTTACAACATCGCTGATGACTACTCGGAAAGCAACGACCTCGCGGCCAAGATGCCCGAGAAGCTGCGCGTCATGAAGGAACTCTTCATGGTGGAAGCGACTAAATACAATGTCTTTCCATTGGATAACTCAGTCTTGCCTCGACTCCTGGCATCTCGGCCGAGCGCAACTGCCGGGCGGACAGTTTTCAGTTATTCAGGTGAAATGCCTGGCATCCCCATCGGCGATGCGCCAAGCATCCTCAATAAGTCCTACACGATTACCGCCGAGGTCGAAATTCCCAAAGAAGGTGCCGAGGGGATGCTTGTTACTTTGGGTGGCCGCTTCGGCGGTTATGGGCTTTACTTGCTCAAAGGCAAGCCCGTATTCACCTACAACTTCGTTGACCTTGAGCGTTTTCGCTGGGAAGGTAAGGAGGCGCTCGCGCCGGGCAAGCACACTATCGTCTTCGACTTCACATACGATGGCCCTGGCTTCGGCAAGGGCGGCACAGGCATCATGAAGGTTGACGACAAGGAAGTCGCCACCAAAAAGGTTCCGCACACCATTCCGTTCATAATGGCGATCGACGAAACCTTCGACGTCGGAGTTGATACGCGTACACCGGTGGACGACAAGGACTATCAGGTTCCTTTCCGTTTCAGCGGCAAGATAGCCAAGCTGACCATCAAGCTCGGGCCGGAGCAACTGGGTCTTGAAGAGAAGAAGATCATTCAAGACAAGAACGGCAAGAGGGACTAATTGCGAATCGCACTACTGCGAAGGCGGTTTCTCCCTTTCCTACTGGTTTGTTTTGAAAACGATGCATCAAAGTGAACCAAAAAAGGATCACGATCCGACGAGAAGAGCGAAGAGATGCCAATCGAGTTAGTGGAGGAGCAATGTCCCGTTCCATTTCGTTGGAACGGGTGGTGTTTTGCCAGAGGTTCTTTTCCACTTTTGACATAATTGCTGGCTCTTACAATTCTCTCAGAAATTCCAATCCCGAATCGGCGGCTTGCCGAACTGTCGCTTGTATTCGCGGCTGAAGTGCGAGGCGTCATCGTAACCGACGCGGTAGCCTGCTTCCGCTGCGTCGAGGTTTTCGCTGAGCATCAGCCGCCGAGCTTCCTGAATGGCTTTCTCATTTCAGGTCAAAGAGTTACGCCGTCGAGCGTGCAGTTTAAAGCACACGATTTCGAGCAAACGACGCTTTTCGAAGTGGGAAATTGCTTATCTGCTGAAAAAAAGTAGAGTTGCGATTACCTGGGATGCAATTGTGGCGGAAGGCTGGAGAGGTATTCGACCGATGAACTGGATGATGGCCGCAGCACTGATTGGCGCATTCTGGGTTTGCTTGCCGGATGTCTTGTTCCTGCTTGGCCTGACGCGTGTGCGCCGAGGAATTCTGGGCGGTCCGGAAGCGGTGCGGTCCGGTCCCGGAGAACTCGTCACCGACGAGATCGCCGAAGAGCTCGATGCACTCGGCTTTGTGCAGGCCGGCCTCTACTGGGAACAACTGCCAACGCATAAGTTGTTCCGTCATCCGGTCTTCGTCTCACGCAAGGGCGACTGCTTTGCCTCGGTCTATCGTCTGATCAACAACGATCTGCCGCGCGTGGCGTTCAAGACGTCGTTCGCCGACGGTGCCTCTGTCTTCACGCCGAATTACGTTGGCGGCATGGAAGTTGACGAGGGAACGCTCCGCGCAGGGGGGCTGGATTCCGGCGAAACCGCCATCTTGGAGAACCGGGCAGCGTTGGCGGAAGTGCTGGAGGAACATCGGCAGCGTGTCCGACGATTCGTTTTGGCCGGGCACCCTATTCTACCCGCACAAATAGTTGAGGATTACGTCGAGGCCGCCCGCACCTACTCGGACCATCCCACGGTCCGAAGCAAATTGGGCAAAGCCATCGCAGTGCTGTTCTGCATAAAACTGGCGTTTCTGATGGCCGGTCCAGGTCTTTTCGCCGCGTTCTGGGGCATCCATCACGCGGGAATTTGGCCAATTCTTCTTGCAGAGTCCGCGAGCGTGCTGCTCTTCCGCTACTACGGATTTCCACTGGTGTCAGCGCTGGATAAGATCAGTAAGCTGCTTCCTGTCAAGGAATCGCCCTGACTTTTCAAGCACATCCTACATGAGTGCGCGTGTTCACCCGTGCGCTTACTCCGCGTGGCAGCACGAGCTGGCTTTTTGAGTGAGCGTTTCGTATTCGTCGTGTCTGCGCCACCAGACGCCCGTCTCGTTGCGCCCCTTGGGGGCACGGTCGAGCCACTGGTACATGCCCCAGAGGCCGTCCAACCCGCGCGAAAAGGAGGAATAGGTGTGGTAGACGACGCCCGCCTCGAGCACGAACGCGCTCATGCCCGGCCTCTCGCGCGTGTACGCGGCCACGTCAGTTCCGGTCATGGCCGCCATCTCGGCAACAGGCCCTTCACCGCGTTTCGTCATTGCGTCGCCGATGCCGAGTACCGTCAACGCTGGCTCGCGCCTGTAGTTGTACACGGCCCCCTGGCGCTGATCTTCCTCGGTGAGCGAAGCATTGAAGTCGAAGTTGAAGTCCCTGCCGAGCGAGGACGCCCAGGGGAAGTTCCAGCCCATCCGCTGCTTGTACGCCTGCAGTTTAGCGAGCGGGGCCCGCGACACCGCCGAAAGCGTGACGTCGTGGTTCGCCAGGTGGACGACGAAGCCGTTGAACCCGTCTGCGACCGACGAGCAGGATGGACACCCCGCCGTGTAGTCGGGCCCGAACATGAAGTGGTAAATCAGGAGCTGGGAGCGTCCTCGAAAGAGGTCTGCCAGCGAGACTTTCCCTTCGTCAGTGTCGAATCGGTATTCCTTGCCGACCCGGACCCACGGCAGCTCCTGCCGCCGCCGTGCCAGCTCGTCGCTGCGCTTCGTTTGCTCTTTCTCCTCCTTGAGCAGCCCGAGCCGGGCTGCCAGCCATTCCTCTCGACTTGCTACTTGGTGTTGCATGATTCAGTCTCCTTTTTGAAGTAATTGAAGATAACACCGAGGCGATCCAGACGTTTCACAATCAGGAAGAGTAACGAGGCGACGCAAAGGAGCAGCAGCCCCCAACGCAGGTAGGTTGCCGTGGAAAACGACAGCCCGAATCCGGTCCAAAGCATTACGTACGC
>Ga0206910_1097_pt1 | contig 17379 bp, 12 predicted proteins | sample Alteio_BWOrgHeat_77_FD_152949 | JGI IMG/M metagenome (GOLD analysis project Ga0206910, IMG submission 152949) | Enriched cells from forest soil in Barre Woods Harvard Forest LTER site, Petersham, Massachusetts, United States -... | ecosystem: Environmental > Terrestrial > Soil > Temperate forest >... | reverse complement strand
TGTCGACGCCGTAGCCGCCCTGGGTGTTTTTGCGCCACATATTGTCTGAGGTCCAAACCATGTTGTTGCCATCAGGATTAAGCATTGGGACCACATAAACGACATCGGCATTGAGCCAAGCTGTGACCTTAGTGTCAGAGCCATAGTTCGTTAGCAAATAATTAGCGATGTCCAAGGGAACTTCGACGCTCATCACTTCGCGTGCGTGGTGCATTCCATTAAACAGGATGACAGGTTTGGAACCATCGGGTTGCTGTACGTTTTGAGTTATTCTTAGGGCTAAGATGTCTCGCCCTTCAAGCGATTTTCCGATGCTGCTCAGCTGAGCCAGATTAGGGTATTGAGTGGCAAGCTGTTGCATGGCCGTCGCCAAAGCGGCAGGAGTTTTAAATTTTGGATCTGGTGAATCCTGCGGCAAGACTCTCACACTGTGGCTGACATTCAAAGACTTGAGCAAGCTGGAGCTGGATTCGCTGGATAGGAGATAAACAGCCTTTTTCTGGACGTTAACACCGGCAAACTCAAAGCCAGAATTTTTAAACATCTCTTTGTTTGCAACATAGTCCTTGTTGCTGATCTCATACATGAAAGTTTTTTGATGACCCCGCCAGGAAAATCCCACCAAGACAGTTGTTAAAGCCAAAATAATGGCCCATCCAATTTTGCGCATTTCAAATCCCCCTTTTAATTGATGCGGTCTAGGCTGGCACGGTCGGGGGGCTTCGACTAGCTACCAAGAAGGAAAGCCAGACCAAGGTCATAGAAAATTTTTTGAATAGAAGACATTAGCCCCAAGCCGGGGCAATACCGACAACTTGATTTTATTTACTCGCTCTTTGAATTCTGTAAAGAATTCCAATGACAAAATGTCGCATTGCGCCTATACCGGGGCCTCGAAAGAAACAGGGGGCATTACGCATGAAATTCTTACAAGCTTCGGTTCCGTTCATATTCTTAGGTCTGAACCTGGTCGCTAGCTCTAGCTTCGCCTGCAACATTCTTGATGTGAATACTGACAAAGTGGGCAGCCTTGTTGGAGGCACAGTTCTAGATGCCAATGGTGCTACTGTTGGCAGTCTCTCTGGCGGGTCGCAGATATTGAGTTCTTCGGGCGCTTTGCTGGCAACCGTGAGTGGGACGAGGATCCTTGAACCTAACCAAAGGGTTGCCGGAACGACATCTCCGACAGCGGTAGGAATTAGTATCTATGATTCCAATGGTTTCTTGGTGGGTTCCGCCCCAGGATGCACCTCTGCACAAGCTGGAGCGGGTGGATTTCTCTTGTTGTTACAAGACCAGTAGACTCTTAGGGACTTCTAGTCGGAGTCCCTATCGAGGTTTATCAGATTGCAATTCTTGCTATTGTCGACAACGACCTTGTTCAACTCTGTTTTAAAGACGGGGTGATCGTAGTCAAAGAGCTCCCGCAGTCCGTCCGCATTGGCGTCACGCTGGGTGAGCGCCGGCAAATTGAATTTAGTTTCAATATATTTCAAGATTGAAGTGTGGTCGTAGGTTCGATGTGAGACATAGTGATGTTTTGCATAGGGAGAAACCGCGACAAAAGGCACTCGAAAGCCATAGCGATCGTAACGACCCGGCTCAGTTCCTTCATTGCCCCCCAAGACTGGCTCGACATCGTCTGGAACACATGCGGACGGAGGACTGACGTGATCGTAGAACCCACCGTTTTCGTCATAGGTTAAGAAGAGCACCGAATTGTTCCAGCTGGTGCTTGCCATCAACTCCTGAATTCGCGCTTCGACAAAGAGCTGTCCCTCTTGCACGTTTCCATCGGGGTGTTCATCTTCGCCGTCGGCGTCGGAATCAATAAAAACCACTTGTGGCAAAGTGTTTAAGCTAAGGTCTTTAGCGAACTCCTTGATAGGAACCATTTTGGTAATATTTCCCCAATACAAAGGTTGGAAAAGGGCCAAATAGCCAATTCCATCTTTGTAGTACTTCCAAGACACGTTGTACTGATTGAGAACGTCAAAGATGGTCTTTTGAGGAAATTCGTTTTTCGATCTTGGCAGATCATTTCGAATATGACCGAAAGCCGTTGCCGCCAAAAGAAAAAATCGATTGGGAAAAGTCTGAGTCATGGTTGACGCGAAATAGCGGTCGGCCACGGCAAACTTGTTAGCCAAATCGTAGTAAAATTGCAGATCTGTTTGGTCGAAGTACCCCATCGCATTGGCGCCATTGACCTTCACAAATCCATCGTTGTGTCCGTCATTCCAACTCTTATGCATGGCATCCCAGGTGTGGTCGGGATCTTGCGGGCAGAGGCTTGTATAGTGGTATCTAGGAACCGGATTGCCATTGGCATCGGGATTGGTCATGGTTCGAAGTGCGCCATCAATCTGTGAGCCGTAGTAGGCTTTCTGATTGAGCTTACCAAAGTAAGAATCAAAAGAGTGATTCTCTTGCATAATGACGACGATGTGCTCGATCGGATTTCGCACATCCGGAAAACCCGCCGGGCGCTGATTATCGGGTAAGGAGCCTGCCGTTCGTCCGCAGGCGCGCAGTTCTTGCGCTGACAGCGAATTGGAAAAAACCAACCCCGCTAAGAGCAGCCCACTTGTAAGTCCATTTACAAAAGTCACTTTATCCCCCTTCGATGCAGTTTTTAACATTTAGAAGCTTAGTTGTTTTAAAACTTTTCGTTGTCATGTTTAGATCAGTTTTTGGTCGCGATTTATTAGCCATTTGCTGTCGCTCTCCCGAAACCTAACGGCCCGCATTTCCTGTCCTACCACGGCGGTCCTGCAGGATATGTTTGTAGGCCTTCCGGTTAAACGCAACCCCAAATCCAACCGTGACAATGAGGGCCAAATTCACAAAATTTTGCAAAACGCCTTATGGCAATTGCATAATCAAGCCAATGTCGATGGTTAAGGCCTCGCGGGAGAACTTAAGATGGAGTCCGATCTCTACAGTCAGTTTGTTCGACCCTATGCAGGCACCCAGTTGCAAATGCTTAAGCTTGATATCGAATTCCAGTCCGCCAAAGGCGATTGGATTAAGGCCATTTACAAAGACGAGACATGGGAGGTTTTAGACCTGCTGGGCGGCTTTGGGGCCAATTTGCTGGGTCACAATCACCCTGAAATTCTCAAAGTTGTCGAAGAGTTTCTGGCGCAGTCCGGAGTTCAGCTGGCGCAACTCTCGCTCCGCAAAGCGGCCGCGCTTCTGGCGCAGCGTTTGTCAGTTCTTTGCAATCCCGTCTTGGGCGAAGGCAGTATTGTGCATTTGAGCAGTACGGGCTCTGAAGCCGTCGAAGTCGCGCTCAAGAACGCTCTGCTAAATTATCAATGCAAGGTCAGTAACTGGCAAAGCAGCTGGAATGGTATTCAAGAACAGCTGCAGGCCGGAATCATTAAGCCTTGTTCCACTGAGACTCTGTTTGCGGACCCAGAAAATCTCGATATAAAAAAACTCTTGAGTGGCTATACAGCGGAGCTCGAAGCCATTGCGATCGCAAAGATGCAACATAGCTATCATGGCCGCACTCTTGCGAGCATTTCGGCCAGTGATTCGCCTCTCGCAAAATATCTGCCGAAAAATCTTTCAGGCCATAAAACCATTATGCTGAAAAATTCGGATTCTGATGCGATCTTAGATCTTGAGAATCATCAAATTGTGCGTCTGCCGGTGCCCGAAATCAAAGATAGAGTTTTGACAATTCAGTGGCAGGAGTTTAGCCGCTTGGCCGCGATTTTAGTAGAACCAGTGCAAGGCGAGGGCGGGATCCATATCCTGTCCAGAGCTACGACTCGGGCCTTGAATGAGTTGGCACAAAATACCGGGGCTTTGTTGATTGCTGATGAAGTGCAGTGCGGACTAGGTCGAACTGGCGAGTTTTTTGCTTCTGCTTCGCTCGGCCTAGAGCCTGGTGCTGTGCTGTTCGGAAAAAGCTTGGGTGGAGGCATTGCCAAAGTCGGGGCTTCAGCCTTTGCGTCCAAACACTACAATAAAATTCTCGGAAGATTCGGTTCGACATTTGCTGAAGACGAGCTCTCTTGTCGAGTGGCACTCCGGTCGCTTGAAATTTTGCAAGTCGAGCAAGGCCCAGAGCGGGCGCGCGCAGTTGGAGAAGTGCTCCACAAAGTTCTAACGGACCTGAAAAATGAATTCCCTGACACAATCAAAGAATGTCGCGGCACCGGTTTGATGTATGGGGTTGAATTTGAGTCTTTTGCCGCAAATCCATCTTGTATGCTGCGCTTGTTTCAATCCAACGCTTTGTCCGCTTTTTTGATGGCGAGCTTCTTATTGCACCGGCATCACCTTCGGGTGGCTCCGTCTTTGTCGCATCCAAATACCTTACGCATTGAACCTTCGATCTTTTACGACACTAAAAATAACCAAAAATTGCGCGAGGCCTTTGCGGACTTAGCAACAGCTATAGAGCGGGGAGATTTTGCTTATCTTACTCAGCATCTGCGTGAATCTGGGGATTTCTTGGCAAAGCCGCGCGATTTTCGCAAACATGATCGCAAGCCGCAATTCAGTCGCGTCCCGTGCGACGCAAAGGTCGCCTTTGTTGGGCATTTGATGGACATGAGCCATCTTCCGCTTTTTGATGCCTCTTTGGCGGGTATTGATTTAAAGAGTTTGATCTCTTGGTACAGAAAAGGTGAGGGTTTTTTTGGCCCAGCGCTGTTTGATCGGGTCTGCATCAAGGGAAAATCCGGAAAAACAGTCGAGCTTTCGATGATCGGGATCTATGAGACCCCGGCCACATTTGCTGCTGCGATTCGCACTCGCAACAAGGCGCTGTTGCTCGGCCGTGTGCAGGAGGCCGTCGACATGGCGGCCGCGCACGGTTGTGAGGTAATCGGGCTTGGTGGCTTGACCTCTATCGTTGCTTCAAATGGCACCACTATTGATTCGCACGGAGCCGCGCTCACCACCGGAAATTCGCTGACCGCCGCGATGACAGTCGCGGCCATTGAAAAGGCGGCGCGTATCAAAGGCCTTGATTTTAAGACGGCGAGGATTGCTATCGTTGGAGCGGCCGGAAATATAGGCATGGCATACACCCGCTGGGCGCTGACTCGCTTTAATGATTTAAGGCTGTTTGGTTCAGTGGACTCTTGGAAAAAGAACAGCTCCTTTGTCGATTGGGCGCGTGGTTGTTCACAAAACAAAATCACCTTTTGCACTGAACTCAAAGAGTTGAAAGATTGCGACATCATCGTAACGATGACAAATCAAGCGGTTCCCGTCATTTATCCTGAGCATCTTTCGGCAAAGGTCAAAGTGATCTTGGATGTGGCGGTGCCTAGCGATGTGCACGCGAGCGTCAGAGAGGTCTTTAAAGACCTGCTAGTTATCGAAGGCGGATGGGTCAAAGTGCCTGGTTTGCAAACGCATCTCATTGGCGGCATGGATACTCCGGCTGGACACACCTTGGCCTGCCTCGCCGAGACTGCGGTGCTGGGCCTAAGTGGTCGGCGCCAGCACTATTCCTATGGTGACATTCAAGAGCAAAAAATCAGAGAGATTTATCAGTTGGCATTGGCAGAGGGTTTTGAATTGGGTGAGTTTCGTTTTGCGAAAGCTCCTGCGCCGGCCGATCCAAAATTTCGACCAGCCCGCGAAAGCCATCTATCCGAATCCAGTCTCCAGATTTGATTGAGGACGTCACCCCAGCAATGCCGATCACCGCAGGGATTCCGTACTCTCTTGATATAATGGCGCCATGGCAAAGAACTCCGCCAACTTCGGTCACTAGGCCCGCGACGATTCCTAGTAAGGGTGTCCAGCCCGGATCTGTAAATCGAGTCACTAAAATATCGCCGTCTCTAACAACATGGTGAGCATCGGCTTCAAACAACACCACAGCTCGCCCTTCAACAACACCAGGACTTGCCGCTAAACCTTGTAGGGCGCCGGGACTCGCCGCAGCTGCGGTCGGAATCGAGACAAGCGCGCTGCCGAATTCGCCAGGGGCATTAAAATTGCTATAGGCGCGATAGAAAAGCTCCCGAGTTTTCAAGTCGACTGGCATTCTGCCGTTAGACAGAGCCGCGAGGATTTCATCGGGATAAAGAAAAAATATTTGATTAGGACTAGCGAGCAGGCCTCGCTCAGTCAGGCGCCGCCCGGCATCCAGAACGAAAAATCGCAGCCACGCATAGGCTCGCGAACTGTAGTCACGCATTTGCTCTCGAAGTAGCAGATACTGACGGCCATGTAGCCATTTCTTTTCGAGCTGGCGAGCTAGCCATCTTCCAGACAGAGATTTCTTTCTGAGGTCGGCGCAGATCGCATTGAGTGTTTCGCGGGCCTCTTTGCCTTTTTGAGAGGAGGTCAGGCTCGGATCCGCTGGAGTCAGACCGCGATCATGAAAGTTCTGAATCCAATAGGGTAAAAACTCCGGCTGTTCGATCCAACGAGGAACGGTCAGATCCAGTTCTTTCGAACTGTGATAATAATGGTCCTCGATAAATCGCGCCGCTCCCATTTTAAATTTCAAAGAGTCCAAGCGGTGTTGCTTCGACAATTCGTAAAGACGGTGCAGGTCTTCTTGCAATCGCAAATGCGTGATCTGAGTGAGTCCAGCTAGCAGCACCACGCTAGAGACTTGAATCTTGTGATCTTCTGTGACCTTTCTTAGGACATCAAAGAACTCCGTTTGTGCATTAGAACTATTAGAAATGGTTCGGCAATATTGAGTTTCAATCAGACACTGAGTTTCGATGAGGGCCTCAAGCTCTCTAAAGAAATCTGTATCAGAAAAACTGGCAATGTCTGCGTTTGATTTGCGAAAACGTTTTTCATATCTTTCGAATTCATTTTTAAAGCCTGACACAAATTCGGCCTGGTTCTTATATTCTTTGGCTAGCTTTTGCACCATTGGCAAGGCCTGCAAAATTCCAAGCACTGACAAGCGAGTATGGTGTGGACCCTTATCGCCGTAGTTCTTAACGATGCCTAAGGACTCATCAAAACGTTTTTCGCTAAAGCCTGGAATTCGAAACAAATATTTTTTAACCAAATTCAAATCCCAATAAACTCGCCCGTAATACATGTGCAGCCATTGTTCTGCTGGATCTGACTTTCGCTTTAGACCCACAGCACGCGAATAATCCTCAAAGCCAGCATCAAAGGCGCGTTTGTAGACTCCGAACATAAAAGGGCTGCAGACCTGACTAGAAACTCCCCCTTCACGCAGATCCGCACTGGTCAATTCGATATGATCCTTGCGCCACTGGGTCCGTGTGATAGGTCGGGCTTGAAAGATTCGAAATCCATCTTTTGAATTCCATCCCCATTCGACATCCTGGGGATGCCCAAACAGAGCCTGAATGCTAAGTAATAGTTCTTTGAGTTCCTGCAACTGCTGTTTATCCCAAGCCGCTTCTGTACCGGTTGGGTCGGTCTTTAATGGGAGTCCAAAGGACTCGCCCGCTTGTCGGCCGCTCAACAAATCTTCGTTGTTGCCTGCAACCCATTCGACCCGCGCCATTTCTTCTTGGCCGCTGATCGGGTCCATACTAAAGGCCACTCCAGCGCGATCACATCGATACTGCGCTTGAATCAACGCAAAGGCGCGCGCCGAGCCGACTTCTTTTTGAGTCCTATAGGAGTTTTCGGAGGCATTGACGGCCGAATTTAACACCGACTCAATCGCTGCGCGCAACTGATCGAGACTTGTTATGAAGCTGACCGAAAGGTACTGACCGGCAAAGCTTGCATCCGCAAGATCCTCACTCTCATGGGCGGAGCGAACAATGAGCGGGAATCCGCCCAGTTCGTTGGTGAGATTTTGCAGCTCGGTATCGGTCAAGCTCATGGGGTCGGTGCTGCCTTCATAAATAAAACCAGGCAGGACTGGAAGTTTGATTTCAGCCATGCGAGCGATATTGCGAGCCTTCGCTCCGCCCTTGAGAGAACTAAGTTTCAATAAAGGCATTGGACCCTTCTTTCGTAAAGTTTGGTGGGGACCGAAATGTTGAGGAGCTGGCTTGAACTAAAGAAAACCAATGTGATCCAGGATAGGTGTTTCGATCTGCAGGAAGAAGCTTGGTAATTTCTGGCAATTGCGACCAATGCAGTTTGGGCCGAAAATGGTGCTCCTGATGATATCCATTATTGAGCCAAATCCAGTTGTAAAATCGCCCGTAGCAACTGACCGAGTTGCGGCGGTTGTCAGCACTCGGGCTGCGGGCATGTTCCAAAAAATTTTCAGCCGAAGCCAAGACTTGGCCCAAGTAAAGAGTCGGAACTGCAAAAAATAAGAAAAATTTTGTGCAACTCGCCAGGCCTAGGAAGCAAACTGCCAGAAAAAAAGCACTTTCTGCAATCACTGCATTTTTCAGACCGAGGCGTTTTGCAAGCTTGTAAAGAAATGCAAAATCGGTTCGCAGCGGGGACAACAGGCTGTAGCGCCAAAAAGCTTCTTCTTTGCCGTTCTTTCCGTTGGCCAAAAGAGAAGAGCTGTCGCCGTCGCCGTTGCCATACTGATGGTGGTTCATGTGGTGGGCTGTGTAAAACGACGACGGAACCCCGAGATTAAGCGAGTTCAGTGCTGAAAAAATAAAATTCGCAAAGGAACTATTAAACAAAGGATTATGGATGTGATTGTGCGCAATAACTTGAAAATTTGTACATTGTAAAGAAGCGATGATGACCGCCAATGCAAAGAGGGCTAAGACGCCCAGCTCGCTAAAATGAACGGCGCACCAAATCCACAGCGCAATTTGGACAAGCGCCGCTCCAAGAATCGGCCAATCTCGGATATGCTTAAATATCATCTTGGCCCCCTCACCTGCCTCAGCGCCTTCTCGGCTAAAAGCATGGCTAACGGATATTAGATCCAAGCCTCAGAACTCAGGTCAAGCAGTGAGCTCGAAGCCGCTCGGCACGGCGCATGCTGCTCGAGAGCTTCCGAAGTTCTTGAGAATCTCTGAACTCTTCAGCAAGATAGCTAAGAGAGATGAAGAGCTTTAGTGAATTTTGGCCATTTTATGTCCGCCAGCACGCTCATAAGGGCAATAGGAACTTGCATTTTGTCGGAACGACACTATCGCTTTTGTCTATTGTCGCCGGCATCGAGGTCAATGCTTGGTTTTTTGTCGCAGCTCCCATCTGTGGTTATTTCTTTGCTTGGTTGGGTCATTTAGGCATAGAAAAAAATCGCCCGGCGACGTGGCAGCATCCTGTTTGGAGTTTGTTGGGTGATTTTCGCATGTTTGGACTTATAATTGCCGGTCGTATGGATCAAGAGGTCGAAAAATTTGCGGGCTCAGAAAAGAACAAAGAAGTTTCGGCTCCTACAGCTTAAACACTCGTTTCGCATTTTCATACAAAAATGCATTTTGATTCTCACCAAGCTTTAGCTGGTCCAGATCCTGCAGGCATTCCGAGGGTGTTAGCATCGGGTAGTTTGAACCGAACATGACCTTGTTGCGTCCATGCGAACGCATGTATTCAACCAGCTCGCTAGGATAGCGTTTGCATTTGTAGGCTGAAGTGTCGATATAAATATTTTTGAATTTAGTAGCAAAAGCGATCATCTCTTGTTGCCATGGATAGCCGATATGGCCACAGACAATCTTTAGATCCGGAAAATCCAGCGCTACTCGCTCAATGTAAAGAGGTCGTCCTGTCTCAGAGACTCGTAAAGGGCCAGTCAATCCCACCTGCAAGCAAACAGGAATATCCAGCTGCACACATTCGGCAAAAAGCGGGTAGTACAGAGCGTCCGTGCAAGGCTTATCCCAAAGCCATTGAATGATTCGCAGACCTTTAAAGCCGTATTCGGACACGCACTTTCTAAGTTCATAAATGGCCTGCATCGGATCAGACAGGTCAACACCGGCAAGTCCCAAGAGGCGATCAGGATAGCGTTTGGTCCACGCATAGACCTCGGCGTTACTAATCAGCGGGCCGAGCGGGCCATACCAAGCCGAAAGAAGTCCGCATTTGATCTTGGCCTTGTCCATTTGTTGCATCGTCGATTCGAGCGAAACCTCGCCAGACGGAATGGTCGGAATCCACTTTCGCAATGAAGCAATAAAAGGACTCGCCAATAGTCGCTCGGTCGGATGTTGCATCCAAACATCGATAGTCATGCACAATTATGAGCACCCTGCTTTTGTCTTAGCAAGACAATTGTTTTAAGAGCACTTCGACTCCTTCGGCAAGCCCAATGCGCGGATTGTACCCCAGCAGGTTTCTGGCTCGCGAGATATCAAGTGTCCTCGAGCGCCCCATGGCGCAAACCGTATATTTAGTAAGAGGCGGTTCTTTTTCGCTGAATGAGAAGGCCGTCTCTAGCACGTTGGCCATTGCAAAGGCGAGCTGGAGCGGGATTCTGATTTCACGAACCGGCAGATTGAGCTTTCGCAAAATACGACGAAGAAAATCATAAAAGACAACGGGTTCGCCGTTACTGATGTTGTAGACTTTTCCGCAGACCTCATTTGGCGCAAAAGAAACTAGCTCTAGAGCATCGACAACATTGCTAGCGATAGTGAGATCCGTCATTGTCCTGCCTGATCCGATAATCGGTAAAATCCCTTTTTTCGCGAGTGACATCAGGCGAGGTAAAAAGGTTTGGTCAAAAGGCCCGATAAGTCCCTGTGGTCGAATGGCGATGCCAGTCAGACCCTGCAAATGGTATTGCAGGACCAGGTCCTCCCCCATTTTTTTGGTAGAGGCGTAGTGATTGATCGGTTTCAGTGGTAAGGGGCCTGCTTCGGAAATATTGAGGTGATCAAAATTTTCAACATAAACACTGGGAGTGGAGACATACACAAAACGCTTAAGTTTGGCCTGCACCGAAGCTTTCAAGAGAAGCTCGGTGAGACTGACATTGGCTTCATAAAAATCCTTGTATCGCCCGGTGGGCGATACCTTACCAGCACAATGGATCAAAATGTCAGCTCCAGTTAATGCGGCTACAAGCTGACGTTCATTTTGGTAGTCGACTTTGACATAGCGAAGTTTTTCACTCGAAGAATTTTGAGCGGGGAGGCGTCTGACTAGCGGAACGAGCTCCCAGGGTTTATTCTGCCAGTCATTTAAGATCTGGCGTCCCAATCCGCCATTGGACCCCGTGATTACAATTCTCATCCGAACAGTCCAACAGATCGGTCAAAAGATTGCAAATTCTTAAAGCATGAACCGTTTTGTCACTAGTTTTGGAGTACATTCGATCTGGCTGAGCCTGGCTGTTTCAAGCGTAAGCAGTTGCTGGCCTAATAGGGCTCTGGCGGCTTCGAGTTGTCGCGCGCTTTATGTCGGAGATCTTGCAGGCCTGAGTCCGCTCGAAAAGGCGCTTCGGGCCGAAAATTTTGCCAAAATGTTCCTTCGCTTCACTGCTGGCGAAGTGGATGCGACCTATTTGGCCAATATGATTCGCTTGGCCCGTGCTTTCGAAGCGAGATTGCTGGATAAAGCTCCGCTCGCTGATTTTACCGAGTTCCTGAGAGAGCAGCACCGCATGGCCATCCTAGGGCAAGAGCCCGGAACTTTTTATTGGCCCGAAACCAACTATCGCCACGATGGATATGCCATCCCAGCCAATATCGTCCCGGCACAATCCTATGCGGGTCGTTACCGCAGTGAGGTAGGCGCGCCCTCGGACAAGTATCTACACCACGAAGTTTTGGTGGCCGCTGAGATCCGCGAGAAAATTTTGGCTCTCACGAACAATCAAACAATAAAGGCGACATCCGTGGGTGGTGTTCCCTTTCGGTTTAAGCACCCTCAGGTCGAAGGGATTCCCGAAGAAGCAGGCCCCCGCTACTCTATTTCAGGCGATAAAATTCAATTTGATTACCCGGCTCCTAAATACATTCGACTCTACCTTGCTGAAATGGCTAAGAGTCTCGAGTTCATTCATCAGCAATTGCAATCCGGAGCGCCCGATCGAGAGCTGGTATTAAAGGCGTTAGCTCGTTATTATCATTTGGTCGCAGTTGGCCATCCATTTCTGCGGGTGAATAACTCGCTTGTGATGGCCGAGGTCAATGTCGTACTTCTGCAGATTGGCATGAATACAGTCCCGCACGGGGATTTGGATTACCTGATGCGCTCACTGGATAGTGCAGACGCCGAGCAGGTTTTTGTTGCCTACATTTTGCAGAATCAGTGATCAGATTCCCATGTAGGCGGCCTCGCAAAGAGGGGCCCCAGAGGATTTAGATTTAGAACGCGTTGTTATTGTTCGAAATCCCATTTCACCAAAATACAGGGCAAATCCAACACCGCCGATGGCATAAAGGGCCACTTGGCAAGTGTGGCTACCGGCATAGGAGGCGGCGATGAGAGCCTGGGTTACAACTTCTTTGACCGCCGTAACTGCGCTTGCAACTTTATCGATGGTTTCTTTCTTGCCCGGATAACGTTCTTGAAAGGATTTGACAATGCTTGAGAGGAAAAGTTCTATCCCGCCGGAAGAAGCGAAATCGCCTCCAACATTGATCACGACATCGGAAACACTGAATCCCTCGGAATGCTTGTCGTAAACAACGAAAAGAAATTCTTCGATAATGTTTGTGCCGACCACTTGAATGATGTTTTTGGCCCAGCCAGTTCCTTCTTTGATGGCGGATCGAACCACCGAGTCGCGCGCCAATCCAATTTTATCCAGGATATGGGTTTCTGGGCGCGTCTCGTAACCGATGTGCTTTAAAAACTCGTCATTAAACAAGACATAGCCGCCCGAAACCATGGCGCTATAAATACCCAACAGTGTTAAGCCCATTGGGCTAAGTCCACCTTTAATAAATAAGGATGTGGCCGTGGCGACTCCGGCGAATGAGCCCACCGAAACAGTCAGAGTGATCAACTGATTGGTGTTAAAAAATTTCGAAAACTTTTCGAACTTTGTGGCGTCTTCTTCAAAGTGTTTCAAGGAAAGACGAAAGGGATTTAAAATTTTATTGTGCCACTTCGATTTAAGAAAACTGACAAAGCTGCCTAAAAAATTCAAACCCGAGGGTTCTCGTCCGCTCAAATCCCAAGGGGTAACGCTAGACTGCTCGCCTTTTTCTACCAAGTAGAGGTTAACATCTTTAGTTGTGATCTTGAGCTGATTGAAAACAGCCTCAAATTGCGCTTCGTTCGATATTAAAAAGGTTTGAACCCTCGAATCTGCCAATGGCAGAGTCGAAGGTACCTGTCCTTTTGCTGCCATGGCGGGGATCTGTATTTCTGGAATTACAAGAAAATCGCTATCGTTTTGCGACGACGAAGCTGCGGTATTTAAATCGACTTCTTTGACTTCGGCCTTTCCGGATTGGGGAAGGGCCAAGATAAAAGCCAAAAGGAGCTTAATTATGGATGGGGACAGGCTTGTTCGCTTCATTGCCATTATATATTGCCAAATTCGTACCAAGTGGGTTCACCCTAGCTTCTCGATATAGAACTAGCTGAAGAAGAACCAAAATCAGACAAGCATACTTAAATAATCACGTGTCTAAAAATTAGACACTCACATCCCCATATAGACCGCTTCACAGCGGATAGAACCTGCAGCCGATCCTGACCTCAGTCGGGTTTGCACAGCGCGAAATCCCATTTCACCGAAGTATAGGGCAAAACCGACCCCGCCCAGCGCATAGAGAGCGATCTGGCAACTGTGACTTCCAGCATAGGAAGCGGCAATAAGCGCCTGGGCCACAACCTCTTTCGCAGCCATGGTTAAGCTAGCGAGCTTTTCCATCGATTCTCTTTTTTCCGGGAAGCGTTTCGAGAAGGAGTCGACAGTGCTAGAAAGAAACATTTCGAGGCCCGCAGCCGACAAGAAGTCACCACCTGCATTTGCCGCTACTTTAGCAATACTAAATCCTTCGGCATGCTCTGCAAGACTTAGAAAGAGAAGTTCCTCAGCGACATTGATGTTAATGACCTGAAAAATATTTTTGAATAAACCTATGGCCGCCACTGTGCCTGCCCGAGCCAGTCCGTCTCGGGCAAGTCCAATTTTGTCATAAATCCATTTTTCAGGCCTGGTTTCATTTCCAATATGGTCAAGAAACTCTTTATTGAATAAAATATAGCCCCCCGCAATCAAGGCACTATAAACACCTAGTAGCATTGGGCCTAACGGTCTAAGGCCTCCCGTCATAAATAAGGACGTTGTGGTGGCAGCAAACGAAAAGGCACTTACAACGGCGGTCAAAGTGATCAAATGATTGGCATCAAAGAATTTCGAAAACCTTTCATATCTTGTAGCCTCTTCTTCCAAGTGTTTTAGAGAAATGCGATAAGGAGTTACAATTTTATGCTGCATTTTTGCCTTAAGGTATTTCATGAAGGAGCCCAGAAAGTTTAGCTGCGAAGGTTCTCGGGCCGGTATTTCCAAAGGGGCGATCCCAGTTCTGTCGCCTTTTTCCAATAGATACAATGCGACTTCATCTGAAGTAATATTGAGCCTCTTTAAGACCGCTTCAAATTGACTTTCATCGGTTATGAAAAAGGTTCGGATGGTCGAACTTGCCAACGAGATCTGATTGTAGGGCGCGGGCGCAAAGGCTCCCGTAGCTGATATTTGAATCTCGGAAGCCACTAAAAAATCGGTACTATCCTGCGTTGGAGCCTGTAGCTTCTCTAAATTGACCGGCGTCACGGCAGCTTTTCCGTATTGAGGAATTAAATAGCTAAATGCTAAGATGAATTTCAATAGCAACTGACTCGTTTTTGCGGATCTCATATTTAGGAACAATGCCAAATTCGTACCAAGAAGATTATCTAGTTTCGCGAGGCCTGCCACTTTGCCCATCAAGGACGAACCAAAGCTAGATATTACAAAATGAGGCATACAATAGCTCAAATGTTGGACAATTTGATACACGTCACGACAGCCGTTAATAAAGACCCTCGCAGCGAACGGGCAACCTAAGGCTTTCTAGCACAGATGTGACACTCATTAGTGCGGAATGGACGGCGCCTGTCATGTAGCCGTGTGTAGCCGCTGGCACCAGTTCTCCATTCTCAAAATCATAGTCCTTATCTGAGCCAATAAATGCCAATCCTTTAATCAAACCTGCGATTGTTTTTTTAAACAGTTCGGGGACGCGCGATTGAGGAAAGTTTTTGTTGTAAATGCACGAGTAACTTCTGTCATAGGAGAAAACCTGAGTCTCTAGGATATGGGAACGCAAACCCTCGAAACCCTTTGATCCTTCTATTTTCAACAAAAGGCTTTCAAGTTTACTTTGCGCCTTTTGGGCGTCTTGCGGCCAAGCCCTTGTATAAATAGTCAAGAGAGCATGGTCGGTGGCTTGATTTTCCGAAGTCTCCCACATTTCGATGCCGGACTCTAATATCAGTTCGCCTTGAAAACGGGTACGTCCTTGCCAAAAGCGCTTATCCACTCTCAAAAGTATTTTTGCATTGTTAGCAAATGGCATTTTGGTAGCTTCATCGATATCGGTTTGAGAAACTCCTGGGACGTTGATTTTCATTTTTGGTAAAGCATAAGTAGGTGCAGCCATAATCACGGCATCAGCCTGAACTTGAGTCTCTGTTCCGTCAATAATCGCGGTGACTACATATGGCGAGTTTTCACTTTGCTTTTGAATCGCTGATACAGCAGCGTTTAGTCTTATATTCTTCTGATATTTAGCTCCCAACTTTCTTATTAGCCTGTCGCTACCACCCTCAATCCGATAAGTTTCATCGGCATGTGGATTTAAGATGTATCGGCCATCTTCTACTCGGATATTTTGCAAAATTGTAGCGGCATTCATATCCTCAAGAGCCGCGCCAAGCTCCGATTCCATGAATGCTTGTGTGAGGGCTAGAACCAATTCGCTACCTTTGAGAAAGTCTGCGGCTGTTGTTTCTTCCAAAAATTTGCGAGTTTCGGCCGTCGGATTACTTTGAAACTTTGCTATCTTGCTGAGCGCCTCTACGTCCGCAGGATTTTTGAGCATTGTATCGACAAGTTCCTTAAACGTATAATCTTTTGGAGGGCCTAGTGTGAGTTGGCCATTGCTCCATCGGCGTTCTCTAAATTGAAAAATCTTTTCGCCATCGTCGTGTGCGAATTTGCGTTCGACAAGATTGATTTGGTATTTTTTTAGCAATCGAATGAGGTCCGCATCGCTGGCGTTGACAAGCTCAGCGCCATTTTCCTGAAAGGTCCCATCCGCATGGAATTGGGTTTGTACTTTTCCACCAAGCCTATCCGCACTTTCCAAAAGTATTACATTGGTGTAACCCATGCTTTGAAGTTCATCTAGTGCGGCCAAGCCCGCCAGACCTCCGCCAACAACTACAATCTGTTTTTGCAGGTCTTCATGAAGTTGCGCATGGGCTGTCGAAAATAAAAATAAAGTAAAGATTGAGACAACTGTCGATAATAAAAGCCGCATATTTTTTTTCATAAGATAGGGCTTATTCAAAGTTTGGACCAGGCTAGGGGCATGGGTTGAATTGGAAATAGGGCCAAATACGTTTCAGATCTCAGGTTCGACAAGGGTTCGACCCTCATAAACAAGAGTAAGCGTGTTAAACACTTGGACACTTGCGTGACCAAATTGGGCTCGCGGATCCTAGGTCGTATTAGATCCAGAGCTGAGTGGGATGCAGGTCTTTTGCCCTGGTATGAATTTGGCAATCGCCCTAAGCATGTACGCGGCTCTAAAACTGGCGCTTAAATTTATACTCGCATTCGGGCTGGTCGTTACCGGCCCAGGCCTGACAAGTATGAATCAGGCCAGCGCTGGCATTGAAGATTTGGTTGCGGCGCTCAATGCGGATCGGAGCTTCGATAATCTTCCTGATTCTGAATCGGTTAAGGATTTGGTTCGAAAGCTCAACGACAACCCTGGCTTGGATGACAAGTACCTTGAATCCAGTTTTGATCAGGTTGCAGCCTATTCACCTCCGCCGGCGCCTGGATCGGCGCCGTCCAACGCGATTACATTGCCTAGAGGTCTTGGTACACGCACTCACATTTTTCTATTTCAAACAAATGCCTATGGAGCTGTTTTACGTCGCCTGCATCAGTTGTTTGGAAATCGAGAAGGCACCCTTACCTATCTTTACCGAAACGACCAACCAGAACCTGCTCTCAGCGAATTTACGGATCAAGTTGCCGGAGATCTCAAGGTTCCGCAAGAGAATGTAAGCAAGGACGTGATCCCGGATAACGTCAAGGGATCATCCAAAGTTCAAAAACTTACCCAATTTATAGTCGATTATCATCTCGTTGCCATTACTATAGTAGAGCCTATACTGGTTGGAGCATTCACCACATACGCTTATCCTGAACAGGCCTCTTGGTCCGCCTTTGTTTCCAATGTTTTGAACTTCGATACTGCAGTCCAGGTAGGTGGTCTATATGGAGCTGTCAGCGTATTTTATTCTATAAAGAGCGAATGGTTTCAAGACCACATCTCAAAA
>Ga0206910_1094_pt1 | contig 17467 bp, 5 predicted proteins | sample Alteio_BWOrgHeat_77_FD_152949 | JGI IMG/M metagenome (GOLD analysis project Ga0206910, IMG submission 152949) | Enriched cells from forest soil in Barre Woods Harvard Forest LTER site, Petersham, Massachusetts, United States -... | ecosystem: Environmental > Terrestrial > Soil > Temperate forest > O... | reverse complement strand
AGGTTAAGTTGCTGGTCAATGGCCGTGATGGCTTCCTGCGCGAGTGGTTCGCCTTTATAGAGGAGGCTGATTTGGCCGAGGGGGATGGGATGGGGATTCTCGCGGAAATATTTACCCGCCGGGCTGTTTTCCTTGTTCGCCAAATGAAGCGTGCGGCCATGGAAGTCAAAGGGCGTGGTGGCGTCCTCGACCTTGAGGTTGTCGACATTCGGAAAAGTATGCCATGCCCACGTCGAGCGCGTCTCCAGCGGAATGCCTTTGTCGTGGTAGAAAGTCTCAAAGGATTGCAGCCCGGTTGCGTCCACGGTGAAAGCGAAATCGCCATCGCCCGCGGTGAGCGGGCTGGCCGGGTCTAGCGAAGTAACCCGGATATCGTGCCGGTTCACCACCGCTTGCCGGTCAATGAGCTTGCCAGCTGCGGCAGGGGCAGCAGTTGCGACGCTGGCGGCGGCCAGTCTTGAAAGCAGGTGCGGTGCGGCTAAACCCGCAACGGCGGCGAGGGAACTTTGCTGGATAAATTTGCGGCGATGGAGTGGGGGCATGGGGGGTAAGCAATCTTGGTGTTTCGAGTTGCCGCTAACAAGGCGAAACAAAGGCCATGCTTTGGCATTACCAATGCCTAAAAACACCATCGCTAACCAGCTAATGTGCCGGCGGCGGACTATTGCCATCCCAGCCTCCACCCAGGGCCTTCATCAATAACACCGTTGAGACGAGGCGCTCGTTGAGAATCTGTTCAGCGGTGAGTTGGTTTGCCAGAAGCGTTCGGTCCGCATCAATAACCGTCAAATAATCCACGATGCCCTGTTGATACTGCAATTGTGTCAGTCGATAATAATCCTGCGATGCCGCTACGGCCGCGGCCTGGCTTTTGGCTTCATCCGCCCGGGAATGCAAATCAGTCAGCGAATTTTCCACATCCTGATAAGCCGAGAGCACCTGGATGCGGTACTGGGCCAGTAATTCCTTATAGGCCGCCTGTTGCTGCTCGAGATTGGCCGATAATTTTCCGCCATTAAAGAGCGGAAAACTCACGCTGGGCCCCAGTGACCATATCCGGCTGCTCCAATCCAGCAGATTGGAAGTTTTGATGCTTTCAAAACCTGCATCGCCGGTGAGCGATAATTGCGGATAAAACTCGGACACGGCTACCCCGATTTGCGCGCTGGCGGCGGCGAGGTTGGCTTCGGCTACCGCCACATCGGGACGGCGCCGCAATAGATCAGCCGGCAAACCCGCGGGAATGATGGGCGGCTCTTCACTGGTCGAACCGGCGGCAAGGGCAAAGTCAGTTGGCGCACGGTTCAGCAAGATGGCGATCGCAAATTCTTCCTCGTCACGCTGGCGGCCAATTTCAAATTGCTGGGTCCGGGTGCTGTCGAGCAAGGCTTCCGCCGAGGCGACGTCGCCCGCGCTTTCCAGGCCGGCGCGGAATTGCACATTGGTTAAATCCACTTGCTTTTGGTACGTGGCGACGGTGTCCGTCAGTGTTTTATATTGGACGTCATAGGAGCGAAGTGTGAAATAATCCTGGGCGAGGTCGGCCTCGAGGGTTTGCCGCACGACTTCCAAATCAGCCTGCGATGCCTGTACCTGCGCGTTGGCGGCTTCGACGGACCGGCGGACTTGTCCCCAGATGTCCACTTCGTACGTCAAATCAAACGGCAGCAGGTAATTGGTGAACGTGGCTCCGCCGGATGAATTGTTCGAGAATGTATTGGTATTGGCCGAGGTATGTTGGCGGGTAACCGAGGGATCGAACGAAATGGCTGGATAGAATGCGCTTTTGACGCCCTTCGCCGCTGCTCGCGCCGCTTCCACACTGGCCATGGCCCCCTGGATGGATTGGTTTTCTTTGAGCGCTTCGTCCTCGAGATTATTCAAGGCAGGATCATTAAACAACTTCCACCAATCATGGCCTAATTGTGGAGCACCCGCTTCCGCCGCAGTAGCGCTTTTAAATGCGGCAGGGGTTGGCACCTCCGGCCGATGATAATCGGGTCCGACAGAACAACTCGCCATGGTTGTGGCAAAAAGCACCGCCAACAGACGGAAAGTAGAGGAAGACCGATGGGGTTGATCGTTCATGGACAAATTCATGGATGGGTACCCGGTGCGGAAGGTGCGGCCATGGGTGGTGGAACCGGTTCCGATTGGTGGGCCGGGCGCAAACGCCGGCACCAGCTTTGAAAGCGGTCGAGGTAAATATACACTACCGGAGTGGTGTACAAAGTGAGCATCTGGCTGAAGAGCAACCCGCCGACAATGGCAATGCCCAAAGGCTGGCGAAGTTCCGAGCCGGTGCCGCCGCCCAAGGCCAGCGGTAAACCGCCAAGCATGGCGGCCATCGTCGTCATCATGATGGGCCGAAACCGCCGCAAGCAGGCTTGATAGATGGCTTTCTCAGGAGCCTCGCCCTGGTGTTCCGCCTCCAGCGCGAAATCGATCATCATGATGGCGTTCTTTTTGACAATGCCGATGAGCAGAATAATGCCAATCAAGGCAATGATGCTCAGATCTACCTTAAAGAGCAGCAGCGACAGCAGCGCACCGACGCCCGCCGATGGCAGCGTTGACAAAATAGTCAACGGATGAATCAAGCTTTCGTAGAGAACGCCAAGGACAATATAGACGCTCACCAGCGCAGCCGCGATGAGAACAGGCTCGTTTGCGAGGGAGTCCTGATAGGCCTGGGCGGTGCCAAAGAACTTGCCGCGCAGCGTCGGCGGCACGCCCATATCGCGCTGCGCTTGCGCGAGTTCAGTTACCGCCGTGCCGAGCGAAAATCCGGGTGCGAGATTAAATGAAAGCGTGACGGAGGGAAACTGGCCGGAGTGGTTGACCGCAAGCGAGGTAGTGTTCGGCGAGTAATGCGTGATGGCCGTCAGCGGCACCTGCGAATTATTGGCCCCCTGAACGTAAACGTATTTCCGGCCTTCGGGGCTTTGCCAGAATTTTTGCTCAACCTCCATGACGACGTAGTACTGGTTCAACGGCGTGTACATGGTCGAAACCTCCCGCTGGCCAAAGGCGTCATAGAGGGCGTTGTCCACCGCCTGCACGGTTATCCCTAGCCGCGAGGCCGTATCGCGGTCCACCGTAAACGGCGCTGCCAGCCCGCTATCTTGCTCGTCGGTGTTAACATCTACCAAACCGGGCAGGTGCTTTATTTTATCCAGCATGCGCGGAGCCCAAGTGGTGAGCTCCGCCAGATCGTCGTCCTGTAAAGTGTACTGGTACTGCGCGCTGCTCGACCGGCCGCCGACGCGCAAGTCCTGCACCGATTGCAAATACAACGTGGCCCCGGGAATGTGTGTCAGTTTGCTACGCAGCCGGGCGATGACCTGGTCCGCCGTCAGCTTGCGCACGCCTTGCGGCTTGAGTGTCACGAACATGCGCGCTGAATTGACCGCTGAACTGCCTCCGGAAAACGCCAGGACGGTGTCCACTGCCGGATCTTGCCCCACCACTGCGGAAAACTGTTTGACCAACTGGCTCATGGCCTGAAAGGAGATATTCTGATCGCCCACGATGCTGCCCGTCAGCCGTCCGGTGTCTTGTTGCGGAAAAAATCCTTTGGGCACGATGACATAGAGGAAGACGGTGACGCCAATGGTGGTTAGCGTGACAATGATCATCGCGAATTGGTGGCGCAACACCCAGGAAAGGCTTCTATCATATCCGCGCAAAACTGCATCGAAACACCGCTCGCTGGCCTGGTAAAGACGGCCATGCTTTTGCTCGCTCTTTGGTTTGAGCAACATCGCGCACATCATCGGCGTGGTGGCGAGGGAGATGAGCATCGAAACCGTTATGGCCACGGATAATGTTACGGCGAATTCGCGAAACAGCCGGCCGACAATGCCGCCCATGAGCAAGATGGGAATAAAAACAGCAATAAGCGATACGCTGATGGACAGGATGGTAAAACCGATTTCGCGCGCCCCCTGCAGCGCGGCCGCGCGCGGTGCCACGCCTTCCTCGATGTGCCGGATGATGTTTTCGATCACTACAATCGCATCGTCCACCACGAACCCGGTCGCAATCGTCATGGCCATGAGCGAGAGGTTGTCGATTGTATACCCGGCCAGATACATAAACCCAAAAGTACCCAGCAGCGAAACGGGCACCGCAATGCAGGGGATGAAAGTCGTGCGCAGATCGCGCAGGAAAATAAACACCACCAGCGCCACCAAAATCAGCGAGCACATGAGCGTCAATTGCACATCCGTTACCGAAGCGCGGATGGTCGGCGTACGGTCCATGCCGACAGAAATTTTTATCCCCGCGGGGATGGAGGCCTGCAGTTCAGGAATGAGTGAGCGCACGCGGTCCACCGTGTCGATGATGTTGGCGTTCGGCTGACGCATGATGATGACCAGCACCGCCGGCTTGCCATTGGACAACCCAATCGTGTGGATGTCCTGCACCGAGTCCGTCACCGTCGCGACATCCGACAAGCGCACTGGCGAGCCATTCTTATAGGCAACAATCAGCGAGCGATATTGTGCGGCTTTGAGCAATTGGTCCGTCGTGCTGAGGGCAATCGTCCGTTGATTATCCGCGAGTGAGCCTTTGGGCGTGTTGGCATTTGCGCTGGCCAGGGCGGCACGCACATTTTCCAGTCCCAGTCCTTCGCTATTCAGCAAGGTCGGGTTGACGTCGACCCGCACCGCAGGCAATGCGCCACCACCCAAATTGACCTGTCCAACTCCTTCGACCTGCGAAAGCTTTTGCTGCAAAATGGAATCGGCGGCATCATACATTTGCATCGGGCTGTAAAGGTCGGAGGTCAGCGCCAGAATCAAAATGGGCGCGTCCGAAGGATTTACTTTGCGCCAGGTTGGCTTGATCGGGAGATTGGCGGGCAAATTGCCTGCCGCCGCATTGATCGCCGCCTGCACGTCGCGCGCCGCGGCGTCAATATCGCGGTCGAGATCGAATTGCAGCGTGATCGAAGTGGACCCCAGATAACTGGTCGAGGTCATTTCAGAGACCCCGGCAATGCGCGTAAATTGACGCTCGAGCGGAGTAGCCACCGACGACGCCATGGTTTCAGGGCTCGCGCCAGGCAAGGACGCCGACACGCTGATGGTGGGAAAATTTACCTGCGGCAACGGCGAAACCGGCAACAAAAAATACGCCAAAAAACCCGCCAACGCGACTGAGATGGTCAACAACGTAGTGCCAATGGGCCGGCGGATAAATGGGGCCGAAATGTTCATGTCTCTTGTGCCGCCGGTTCGGCTGGCGCGGGCTTGGCGGTGGGCTTCTCCTCTTCGTCAGGTTCTGGTTTCGCATCAGTAATCAGACCCAGTCGCCGGCCAACGCGGTCGAAAGCCAGGTAGATCACCGGCGTCGTATAAAGCGTGAGCACCTGGCTGAAAATCAAACCACCCACAATGGCAATGCCCAGCGGGCGTCGCAGCTCGGCGCCCATGCCCGTGCCGAGCGCCAGCGGCACACCCGCCAGCAATGCAGCCATGGTGGTCATCAAAATTGGTCGCAGGCGCAGCAAGCACGCCTGGTAAATCGCCTCCTGCGGTGGTTTGCCTTCCTGCCGCTCGGCATCGAGGGCAAAGTCGATCATCATAATTGCGTTTTTCGCCACGATGCCAATCAACAGCACAATACCAATCAGGGCGATGACGCTAAAGTCATTATTGGTCAAACGGAGTGCCAGCAGCGCGCCAACAGCTGCAGAGGGTAGGGTGGACAAAATGGTGATGGGGTGAATATAACTTTCGTAAAGCACCCCCAGCACCAGATACACGGTAATTAGCGCAGCGAGAATCAACAGTGGTTCATTGGTCAACGAAGCCTCAAAGGCTTCCGCCGTACCTTGAAAGGATGCGTCAATGCTGGCGGGCATGGCCAGATCGTGCTGGAGTTTTCCAATGCTATTGACCGCGTCACCCAGCGACACATTGGGTGCGAGATTAAACGAGATGGTCACGACCGGGAATTGACCTTGATGGTTGACGGTCAGCGGCGCGTTGGAATGTTCAATATGCGCGATGGTGCTCAATGGGACCGAGCTGCCGCTGCCGGATTGAATAAATATTTGATCCAGATTTCCCGGATTGCGCTGGAACTGCGGATCGACCTCGAGAACCACGTGGTATTGGTTGAGCTGCGTGAAGATGGTGGAAACCTCGCGCTGCCCAAAGGCGTCGTAGAGCGCAGAGTCAATGGCTTGGGGCGTGATGCCGAGGCGGGAAGCCGTGTCGCGGTCGATGACCAATTGGACCTGCAGGCCGAAGTTTTGTTGGTCACTCGCGACATCGCGCAACTCAGGCAGCGCTTGAAGTTTTTCGACAAAGTGGCTCACCCAGGCGTTTAATTCGTCGGTATTGGGGTCTTCCAAAGTATATTGGAATTGCGTGCGGCTGACGCGGTCATCCACCGATAAGTCCTGCACCGGTTGCATGTAAAGGGTTATCCCAGAGACATCGGCCAGCTTGGATTGGAGGCGGCGGATGATATCGCTCGCGCTGATTTTCCGCTCTGCAATCGGCTTAAGATTAATTTGAATGCGCCCGCTGTTGAGCGTGTTGTTGATGCCATCAATTCCGATGAACGAGGAAAGGTTATCGACCGACGGATCCTGCAAGATAATTTTAGCCAGCGCCTGTTGCCGCTCCGCCATGGCGGTAAACGAGATGCTTTGTGACGCTTCGGAGATCCCGAGAATCTCGCCGGTGTCCTGCACGGGGAAAAAGCCCTTGGGAATGGTCAGGTAGAGATAAGCGGTCAGGGCCAGGGTCGCCGCCGCGACAAAGAGGGTAATGGTTTGATGCTTCAATACCCACGTCAACGTTCGCCCATACGCATCAATCACCGCCTGGAATGCGCGTTCCGAAGCGCGAAAGAGCCGGCTTTGTTTTTCGGCCGGTTTATGGTGCAGCAAACGCGCGCACATCATCGGTGTAAGTGTCAAGGAGACGAAGGCGGAGACCACAATCGTCACCCCCAGCGTGATGGCGAATTCGCGAAAGAGCCGTCCGACGACATCGCCCATAAACAGCAACGGAATCAGCACCGCAATCAGCGTGATACTGAGAGAAACAATGGTGAACCCAATCTGCGCCGAACCTTTGAACGCCGCATCGAGCGGCTTCATTCCCTCCTCCACGTAGCGGGTGATGTTTTCGATCATCACAATGGCGTCATCCACCACAAAACCCGTTGCAATCGTCAGCGCCATGAGGGTCAGATTGTTCAGGCTGTAATTGAGCATGTACATTACCCCAAAGGTGCCGACGAGCGACAGGGGTACCGCAACGCTGGGAATAATCGTGGCTGGAATGTTGCGCAAAAAGAGGAAGATCACCATCACGACCAGCGCAATCGTCAGCAGCAGTTCAAATTGCACATCGGACACCGAGGCGCGAATGGTAATAGTCTGGTCGGTCAGCACCGAAAGTTTTATTGCCGAAGGCAGCGAAGCCTGCAATTGCGGGAGCAGCTTCTTCACTCTATCCACGACTTGGATGGTGTTGGCTCCGGGCTGCCGCTGGATATTGACGATGACGGCCGGGACCTGGTTCATCCACGCGGCTTGATTGGTGTTTTCCGTCCCGTCTATCACCGTGGCTACATCGGAAAGGCGCACGGGCTGGCCTTTGCTATACGCGACGATGATCGGGCGGTATTGGTCGCTGGAAAGCAACTGGTCGTTGGCCCCTATGGTGTAGGATTGGCTCGGTCCGTTGAAATTGCCCTTGGCCTGGTCCACATTCGCCGCCGCGATCGTCGAGCGGATGTTTTCCATGCTCAGGCCGAGCGACGAAAGCAGGGTGGGGTTGGCCTGAATGCGCACCGCAGGTTTTTGGCCGCCACTGATGCTGACCAACCCGACTCCGGACAGTTGCGAAATTTTTCCCGCGAGTCGTGTATCGGCCAGGTCTTCCACTTTCGAAAGCGGCAGTGTGTCAGATGTCAGCGCCAGAGTTAGAACCGGCGCATCCGCCGGATTGACTTTGCTGTAAACGGGCGGATTGGGCAGATCGTTCGGGAGATAACTGGAAGATGCATTAATGGCGGCCTGCACCTCCTGTTCGGCCACGTCAATATCCAGATCCAGCGAAAATTGGAGAGTAATGATCGAGCTGCCATTTGAACTGGTCGAGGTCATCTGATTCAACCCGGGCACTTCACCAAATTGCCGCTCCAGCGGCGCTGTGATGGACGATGCCATTACTTGTGGACTCGCCCCGGGATAAAACGTCACCACCTGGATGATAGGGTAGTCCACTTCCGGCAAAGCGGACACCGACAACTGCACGTACGCCACAGCGCCGCCGAGCAGGATAGCCACCATCAGGAGCGAAGTCGCAATGGGGCGCAGGATGAATTGCCGCGAGGGGCTCATTCGGCTGACTTGGCTTGGGTGGTTTTTGAATCAGGTTTGGTCAGCGTGACGGTCGTGCCGGGCTGCAGCTTGTCAAACCCATCGGTCACCACCATTTCTCCGTCAGCGACTCCACTGGTAATAACCTCCTGGTCGCCCTCAATGTGTCCCGGCTCAACTTTGCGTTGGTCAATGGTCTTGTCGGCCTTCACTATGTAAACAAAAGAATTCTGCGGCCCGGTTTGCACAGCAGCGGTGGGCACAATCACGACGTTCGGCAGGGTATCCAACTGCAGGCGGACATTTACAAACTGGTTGGGAAACAGCGATTCGTCCGTGTTCGGAAATATGGCCTTTAATTGAAAGGTGCCCGAGCCTTGGTTCACTTGGTTGTCGAGCGCCAGCAAAGTGCCTTCGGCCAGTTTTTTAGAGAGGTCGTGATTATAGGCAGTCACGGCCAGTGTTTGATTCGCCAGCATCTTCGCGTGGACCTCCGGGATGTCATCCTCCGGCAGGCTGAACACCACGGTGATCGGCTGCAGCTGGGTGATCACAACCAAGGTTGTATTGGCGCTGATCTGGTTGCCGGCATCCACCAGCCGCAAACCTACGCGGCCATCGATGGGCGCGGTAATTTCGCAGTAGGTCAAGTTGAGCTTGGTGGCATCCACCAGCCCTTGGTCAGTTTTGACCATGCCTTCATCCTGCAAAACCGTGGCCCTTTGGTTGTCAATCGTCTGCACTGGGATGGCTTCCTTGGCTTGCTCATAGCGGTCCAATTCCAATTGAGCATTTTGCAGCATCGCCTGGTCGCGTGCCAGGGTGCCTTCCGCCTGGGTCAGTTGTACCTGAAAAGGCTGGGGATCAATTTCACACAACAAATCGCCTTTGTGTACTTGTTGGCCCTCCGTGTATGCCACTTTCACCAATTCGCCGCTGACCCGCGCCTGCATGGTATCGGTATTGAGAGCACTGACCGACCCGAGGCCATAGAGGTAAACCGGCATGCTCGCTGTTTTGGCGGCCGTAGCCATCACCGGTACGCTTTTGGCTGCCCCCTGATCGCCTTTGCCCTTGCTGGAGCTTGGCTGACTAAAATAAAAATAAGCGAGGACACCTACTCCAACCGCCAGTACAACATATAATATGGGCCGTCTGGAGGGCGGTTTGCCCTTGGTGGCTGTTTCAGCGGTAGCATCAGGAGTTGCGGGTGGGGTAGGCTTGGCAGGACTAGTCTGATTCATAAATAAGGGCAGGAAGGGGCCTGCTTAGGTCGGTTGACTTAATTTCAGCACCGTTAGTTCCATGGAACAATCGAAAAAGCGTTATATTAACGTTAAGCGAGGTGTTGAGAAGCCGAGTTGCTAACTTACGAACTGACTACTCAAGATTGGTTACGAGCCCAAGCTTGATTTGCACGATAATTAGTCGGCCAGCACAGGTAAAAAGGTGGAGGTGGCGGGAATTAAGTCTGAGTCGGACGTTTTTTTAAAGTATTATTGTTGTATAAATATCTTTCATTTAATGACTTAAAATAGAATCGGCTTTCTTTTAGGGCACTACACGGTGACGTAAATCCTGCCGACACTGGCAACAAGTTGGGAAACTACCTAAAAGCACCCCATACCCCTACAAGTGATAAAAGTAGTGCAGCCTATTCTCGCGCACAAAATTTCCCTCGGTAATGGGCTTTAGAGCAAAGGGCAATACCGGCCCAAGAATCACCAGCGCCTTGGAGCGCGCTCAATCTCAAATTGTTCTTTTGTGACTTAGCTCGACAACGAATTTTTGCGCCCGCGGCCAAAGGCATACCACTATCGTTGTCTACACCAGCAAGCGATGTCGGATTAACCTACGATCCGCAAAGGACATAAAATGCTTAGTTTGCGGTAACATTTATTCATTTTTTGTTCAGTTGATGCGGCACTTAGTTTACACTGATTTAAAAACATATGGCATATTTGTTACAACCTACAGATAATTTCAAAACAAAATAAGGAATAAACCTTATAATATAAGGTTTATTCCCTACAAGGTATATCTTGTAACCACGAAAAAATTTCGGCACATACGAGCGAGAAAAACATTTACCCCAATACCTGCTTATTTTGTGTTAGTTAAACAACCTAATTTTGTGACCGTAAGTTTTCCCCGGTTGACGGTATCGACACGGGTCGCGGTGAAAGCTGATTGTGATATTTCGACGACCGGGTCTGCGTATTATTCTTAAACTTTTAGCCCAGATCGAAACTTAATATTTAAACTTCTCTCATCATGAATGCATCGTCCTCCTCATCTGTTTGCGCGAAAAATAATTTCGTCCCTGTCCGCCAGCTTTGGCGCTGGCTGTTGCTTTTAGTCGTGATGGGTTTGATGACTCATGGCGCCAGAGCGCAAGACGTTTGGGGCAATGGACTCAATATATGGGGTGGGGGCACCGTAACGGGCGGATTCAGCACGGACACGCTGTCGCTGCAGGACCCGGGAGATTATGGCAACATCTTGAATTTTTCTGTTTCCCAAGGCGATGGGTGGGGCGACCCGATGAATGTTTATTTTAATGCCTTCGGTTATAATAATGTAAACTGGACCTGGAGTAACGGTCTCGGGACGCAAATGTACCTGGACCAAACCAGCGTCTTGTCGTTGATTGGTTCCGGCGGAAACCTCGTGTTTGATCCGGATAACCAGTCGCTTTTATTCAATGACGGTCTGTCGATCAATGAAACGAGCAGCACGTTTGCCATGAACGGCAGCTCGGGTAGTATTGTATTTGATCCCGATGGCCAAACCATCCACTTCAGCAGTGGAATTACCTTCAACGGTTCGACCGGGAATCTTTCGGTGACCTATTTTGCGGGGGACAGCGGATTTGTGGCCGGAAATGGAGCTTCGGCCACCGGTTATCGGTCGGCGGCATTTGGTGGCGATGCCTCGGCCTCCGGCTGCTATTCCACGGCATTAACTTTTGGCCAGGCGATTGGCGACTATTCTTTTGCGGCAGAGGAAGGATATGCGAGCGGCTTGCAATCGGTCGCATTGGGCGGCAATAGCGTGGCGACCGGTCAATGGTCTTTTGCGTTGGGCGGTGGCTATGCCAGTGGTGATGGATCCTTTGCCTACAGTGGTGGCTGGGATGGGGCATCTGCGACGGAACATGGCGCCATTGCCATGGGCGACGCGAGTTCTGCATCCGCTGAATACTCGATGGCGCTGGATGGCGGACAGGCTTCGGCGGAACACTCGCTCGGCTTGGATTACGGCACTGCGGCAGGCAATTATTCCACTGCAATTGGCTACAATAGCCTGGCCTCAGGAGTTTATGCCATTGCCTTGGGTGGTGGTAATGCGACAACCGGTGCAACTAACTCACTGGTTTTTGGGCCGAGTGCTTATGTTAGTGCGGTTGATGCGATGGCTTTGGGCAATGGAGTAAAATCGCTCACGTGGAGTACGCTGGCGGTCGGACACTACAATGCCAATATTACGGGCAACGGGACCGGTTGGTCGTCCGGCGACCCTGCATTTATCGTCGGCGTAGGCAACAGTACTACCGCCGCCAACGGACTGGTAGTGTACAATAGTGGCAATACGACGATTGGTGGCTCATCTGGTAACATCACTCTCGATCCGATTAACCAAGTAATTCGATTCAGTAATGGAATCACTTTCAATGGGGCCACTGGCAATTATTCAGGCGGGGTGTCTTTCGCGGGGGACTCTGGTTTTGTCATTGGCAATGGAGCGGCTGCTTCCGGCTACCGCTCAGTTGCCTTTGGCGGCAGTGCCAATGCGACTGGCGGATTGGCAGCTGCGTTAGCCAACGGCACAGCGAGCGGCAATGATTCGGTCGCGATGGCGGCCGGCACGGCCAGTGGGCTCATGTCAATAGCAGCGGGTAATCTCAGCAATGCATCGGGAATTGGCGCCATTGCATTGGCTGGCGGCAATGCGACTGGTAATAACTCCCTCGCCTTGGGCAATGCTTCATACGCCAGCGCGACTGGTGCAATGGCCCTTGGTAATGGCACCACTGCGCTGACGTGGAGTTCCATGTCGGTCGGTCACTATAATGCGAATATCACGGGCAATAGCACATCCTGGGTGTCCACGGATCCAGCCTTCATGGTCGGTAGTGGCAACAGCACTACGCGCGCCAACGGACTGACGGTGTTCAATAATGGAACAGCGGTTATCAATGGCAGCACCGATGCCACGGGCGCGGCGTTCTCGGTTTATGCGTTATCCAACTCATGGGCGGAAGGTTTGGAAATCAATCCTTCCTCCACGGGCTACGGGGCGATATTTTTCCGCGCCAGTGCTCAATCGGTTTTAGGCACCTGGTATCTGGGCCGGTATAACACGGGCAATTTCGGTTTCTTGCGCAATAGCATGAGTGGCGAGGTGGGAACCTCCCGCTCGGATTCCGCTTTTGAACTGAGCAACTCGACGGGCGCGGCCACTTTTGGAGCCGGGCTGGGTGTCAAAGTCAATCCCACCAATTCTTTGGATGTCAATGGCGCGGCAGCTATCGGTTCCTATGCGGGCAATAGCAGCATTACTGCCCCCACAAATGGCGCAATTATTTCCGGCAATGTGGGTATCGGCACCTCTGCGCCGACCTCAACCTTGACGGTCAACGGCAGTGTGCGGTTTAACAACGCCGCAGGCACGGTGACTTTGTTTACAACTGACACCACGGGCACGGCACTGGCCTTGGGCTACAACGCCACGGTCAGCGCGAATTATGCGCTGGCATTGGCGGGCGGCAAAGCCAATGGCACTTCGGCAATTGCACTCGGCAACACCAGCGTCGCCTCCGGCAATAATGCGACCGCCTTGGGTGGAGGCCTGGCCAGCGGTGTCAATGCGTTCTCCTTTGGCAGTAGCTCTGTCGCCAACGGTACGGCAGCCATATCATTGGGCAACTCCAGCGTGGCATCAGGTTTGGGTGCCATAGCCATGGATGGCGGCACTGCTAGTGGCAATAATTCCACTGCATTGGGTGTCAACTCAACGGCAGCGGGTAATGGAGCCCTGGCCTTGGGCACCAATGTCACTGCCTCTGAATGGAGTTCGGTGACAGTGGGCCATTACAATACAAATATTTCCGGCAACAGTACGACCTGGTCGTCCATTGACCCGGCGTTTATCGTCGGCATCGGCAACAGCAGCAACTCAACGGCCAATGGGTTGGTGGTGCTCAACAATGGCATCATTTACGCAGGCTCGGGCGATGCTGCTTCCAACAGCACGACCGGCCTCATTCAAGGCAATGGCACCCGGATGATGTGGGTACCGCAAAAATCTTCATTCCTTGCCGGCACCCCGAGCAGCAATATCAGTTGGAATTACGGAAATATTGGTACGGGTTCAATTGCCGTGGGGTACCTGGCAACGGCCACCGGGATCAGTCCTGAACTGACTGATGCAAACGCGGCCACCGGTAATGGTACGGTGGCCCTTGGATTAAATGTAACTGCAGCAGGCTATGGCCAGGTAGCCCTTGGTCTTAATTCGACGGCAACAGCCAATGATTATGCCGACGGTGACGTGGCGATTGGGTTGAACACTTTTGCAAGCGATTACGGTGTCGTCGCGATTGGTGAAAACGACTACGCCTATAACGTCGGCACGGTGTCTATTGGCAATAGCAATGCCGCCGGAACTTATAATTCACCGGGCGAGGTCTTGATCGGGAAAAGTAATTCGGCGTTTGGTTCCTATGCCATTGGAATAGGCGGCGTAAATAGCGCTTCTGGCAACGGGGCAATTGGAATTGGTTATAACAATACTATCAGTGCGAATTACGCGGCCGCAATAGGCGCTCTCAATTCCGTTACCGGTGATGGCACGGTAGCCCTCGGTACCAACTTGTCAGTGTCGACTGATCACGCCCTCGTCGCCGGACAATGGGCAGGTTTTGGCGGCAATACGACCATCAGCGGTAGTGGCAATACTTCAATCCTTTTTGCCCTAGGCAATGGCACTTCCGCCAATGCAACGTCCAATGCGTTTACCGTCCTTAAAAACGGCAATACCACGGTCAATGGAAACTTGACGGTGACCGGGCTCATTACGGGCAACATTGCACTGGGGGGAAGCAGTGTGGCGACCGGAAGCAATGCCATTGCCCTGGATGGTGGCACTGCCAGCGGCAATAACTCGCTGGCTGGAGATAGCGGCATTGCCAGTGGTAGCAATGCAGTGGCCTTGGGCGTTAATGCAAATGCCACGGGCGCCAATGCCGAGGCGTTTGGCGGTGGGAGTGCAAACGGCACAGGTTCATTCGCTTGGGGCAATCTTGCCATTGCAAATTCGTCATCATCGTTGGCCATGGGTAATGCCAGCGACGCCGAGGGCAACCTGTCAGTGGCCATTGGGTCAGAGGCTTATGCTTCGGGCACCCAAGCACTGTCTTTTGGGGGCGATGCGGAAGGAAATTATTCTATCGCAGTGGGTGCGGGTGCATCAGCCACGGGCCAGGAGTCAGCCTCTTTCGCATACGGTTATGCCACCGGCACTGGGGCCATTGCCATTGGCGGGCAATCGCTGGGTGAGGGCTCTGTCTCGGTAGGGGGAGATGGCTACGCCTATGGAAATCATTCCGTGGCGATAGGTGGGTATGATAGTGTCCTGGGGCCGAATCAAAGCTATGCAATGGGCACCGGGTCGATTGCCATTGGTGGAAATAGTGAAGCTAGCGGGGTTGAGTCTATTGCGCTCGGGGGCGGTTACGCCAGCGGCAATAATTCATTTTCTTTCGGTCCCCATGCGGCATCTGGCGCAGTCAATGCAGTGACTTTGGGTACAAATATTTCTGCGGAAGCATGGAGTTCAATGACGGTTGGGCATTACAATACGGTCATCAGCGGCAATATGACGACATGGGTGGCTACGGACCCGGCATTCATCGTGGGTATCGGGCAAAGCTCCACGGCGACAGCCAACGGCTTGGTTGTTCTCAATAATGGCGATACCACCATTAGCGGTAATCTGACAGTGAACGGCATCATTACCGGCAATATTGAATTGGGTGGGGCCAGTGTGGCATCCGGCAGCAATGCCGTGGCCCTGGATGGCGGCAATGCCAGTGGCAACAACTCACTGGCCGGAGTTGGCGGCCTCGCCAATGGAACGCAATCGATCGCGCTGGGGAATTTAAGCGATGCAGAAGGCTATCAGTCCATGGCCATGGGGCCGAATAGTTACGCTTCGGGCAATTTGGCCATGGCCTTTGGTGGTTCCGCCTCCGGCGATAATTCATATGCGTATGGCGGCGACGCCACCGGTGATTATTCGTATGCCTTTGGCGGGATGGCCTCGGGCGATGGCGCTATTTCAATGGGCGGTAATTCTACCGGTGCCGATGCCGTTTCGTTTAGTCATTTTGGTAATGCGGCCGGTAATGATTCAGTAGCGTTTGGCGGGGATTCCACCGGCAGCTTTGCTAATGGCAATGGTTCCATTGCCATCGGTGAAAAAAGTGTCGCCAATGGGACTGAATCGATTGCCCTCGGTGGTGGTTTGGCGACGGGCAACAATTCTCTTTCATTCGGGCTAAGTTCGAATTCCACGGCGGATGGCTCGATGACCCTGGGCGCCAATTTAACAGCGAAGGCGCTCAACTCGGCCACTGTCGGCCACTTTAATGCTGATATTACTGGCAATAACACGACATGGATAAACACCGATCCCGCATTTATTGTCGGCATTGGCCAGAACAGCACGGCAAGGGCCAACGGCCTCGTCGTACTGAACAATGGCAACACAACTATTAGCGGCGATGCCAATGTCGGTGGTAATACCACCATTGTGGGCAACTTGACCGTGAGCGGAGTCATCACTGGCAATATCGAATTGGGGACTTCCGGCAATTACTATGCCAGCACCGCGATTGCTTTGGATGGCGGCAATGCCACCGGCAACAATTCGCTGGCTTGGGATAGTGGCTCGACCGCGTCAGGAAATGGGTCGCTGGCATTCGGCAATTTAAGTATCGCTGCCGGTGTCAATGCGATTGCTTTAAATGGCGGCAATGCCACTGGCAACAATTCACTGGCCTGGGAAGGCGGCTCGGCGGCCACAGGTAACTATTCTTTGGCTTTTGGTTCTGCCAGCACGGCAACGGGTAATGGGTCGCTCGCTTTGGGTAATTCAAGTGCTGCAGCAGGAATCAATTCAGTTGCCATCGGGGGTGGCGCAGGCTCGGGCAATTATACTTTTTCATTTGGAGCTAATGCCACTTCTGCGGGAGACGGGTCGATAACCTTCGGGGCCAACTTAACCGCGAACGCATTGAACTCGGTCACTGTTGGCCAAAACAATGCTTACATTAGTGGCAATGGCACGGCGTGGGTGGCTACCGATCCAGCCTTTATTGTCGGCATCGGGCAGAACACTACAACTCCAGCCAACGGTTTGGTGGTGCTCAACAATGGCAATACCACCGTGAGCGGAGACGCAGTGATTAACGGCAACACCACTTTGGGCAGCAGCAACACCACCCTGGTCACTGTGGCGGGCAATCTCACGGTTACTGGTGTCGTTTCCGGCAACGTAGTTCTGGCCCAGCCGCAAGGCGACATTCCGATGGGGGAGTTTGGCTATTAAGCGACTTTCCCGGCTATTTCAACGGCTGGTCCGATTGAACTGGTTGGGGAAATCATGTTTCTCGACAAACCAAACAATCTTTCCTGCTGAATATTTCAACCTGTGTCATGAAGAAAAAAAATCCATTTTTGCTGGGTTGCGCACTGGCGCTCTTTTGCGCTTCACGACTGGCCCTGGCGGATCCACCCACGGTGCCGATTTGGTGGACCCAGACTGGCGATGGTACGAGTGACAGCAGCAATACGAGTATAATCACGCCTGGCGCCACCCCGGCGAACTTTGCGCCCGCCACCATTGGGCAGCTCAAGTTCGTCGCCACGCAGGCGAAAAAATACCTCGATATCTCGCTTTCATCCGTCGGGGGCGCCGGGGCAAACATTGATGCCGTAGTTGGTAATTTTACGCTTTTCGATCCGTCAAATCCTCAACCCAATTATCAGGTCGCCACACTGGGCCAGCTAAAATACGTGGCGAAGCCTTTCTATGACCGGCTTTTGGCCG
>Ga0206910_1093_pt1 | contig 17482 bp, 12 predicted proteins | sample Alteio_BWOrgHeat_77_FD_152949 | JGI IMG/M metagenome (GOLD analysis project Ga0206910, IMG submission 152949) | Enriched cells from forest soil in Barre Woods Harvard Forest LTER site, Petersham, Massachusetts, United States -... | ecosystem: Environmental > Terrestrial > Soil > Temperate forest >... | reverse complement strand
CACTTATCAAGCCATTCTGCCGTTGGTGCGTTTCTTCAATCAGACGGATAATCTTAGCACGCTGATCGATGAACAGCGTCGTCTCTACTATTTCATGCCCCCGGGCACATCGTTCAATCTGGATACATATATCATTCACTGTCGCGAATTCGCTGCTTCCCTAGGTTACGATCCAGTGGTACAGACAATTCCAGAAGGCGAAGTGGTCTTGGAGTGTGGCGGGATGTGCTTCGGCTTCACCAGCGTTATGAGCAAGGCGGGGTTTGCCAGTGCTGCCCAACCCACCGATTCCTTGATCGAATTCTATGATGTTTACACGCTGATGCGCAAGCACGATCGCGACAAAGCTCGGGCTTTCGCGACCGAATTCACTCGCGGCTATTCTCAGGGTACGTCACATCTTCATGCAGCTCTCCAGGCTGCGGAAGCGCAACTACAGAAAAGCATCCCGTCGCTACACCGCTTCATTATTTATGAGATACCCTTCAATCAACTGCAGGCTAGCAAAGATCAGGTTGCGGTGGGCGTCTCCAATATGGCCGCGTTTCTGGAAGTATTCTCGCGAATCAAAATCTACTTACGCATTGCTGGCGGCATCAAGGTTGTCTATGACATGAAGCCGGAATCGGCGATTGGTATCTTCATTGATAAGTACAGTCGTATCATCGGCGGTGCCGCTCCGCAATATGAGAAAATCCGAGTTCATGTGGTGACATCACTGAGTCGTTTAGAAGCTTCGCCTTCCAGAGATCCCACATATGGTTGGTATGTCTCCACATATCAGTCATTGCGCGCCATGTTGCAGTAAGCTCTTCTGGATGGCACTTCCATTATTTTAGAGCAAACCACATCATCATGATGACGTGGTAGAATGCAATTGATGGTCAAGTGATTTCGTTCGGAAGCTTGGATAATGATTTTGATTCTGATCCTACGGCTCTTGAAATGGCCCTGACTGCATTTGATATCTCATCCATCACTGGTGATGGCACCACCACTGCTGCAGTGGCGACGGCCTTGTCGCGTGTGCGGGATGAAGTGGCCACCGGGGCACGCCTTTTGGGTGCTTTGTCACAACCCGAGATAGAGATGAATCCGGAAGACCGACTCTTTCGGACCATTTGCAAGACTCTCGGGGGAGCCGCTCCCATCATTGCCATCTACAACCATTGGGTGCAGGTCAAGCTTCCCCAACAAGTCGTCGCCTTCACCTACTCCGATCTCACCTACACTTACACATACGCCAATGTGGTGATCTCGCGACCTCAAGTCACCCGTGGCACCATGGATTCCGAACCCATGTTACCCGACCATGCTCGCAAGCACAAGGATACCTATATGGCGACGGTATATTGTGACGTCATTGCCACACCCAAGGCAGGCCCCGGGCCTGCCACAATTCGAACTCGGCGTCCTGTCACCAAGCTCCCTGTCATGTTGGGTTCGGTCTTGTGTTGGTTGTCCGACATGAACGCAGAACAATTGCGCGCCGCGGGAGAAAGCTTCAACGATCCCTTTGGCTATTTCATTATCAAGGGTTCCGAGAAGGTCATCATCACTCAGGAGAAGTTGGCCGCCTCACAGTTCATCACATGTCCTTTTGACACCAAAGGCAAGTTAGAGACACGCATCACCTCCTTGACGACGACCAAATCATCGGTCACCACCATGTCCGTTGGCAAAGCATGGCCCACACTCAAGGTTCACATGAGTCATATCGCTGGGTCGGCCACTCTTTTTGCGCTCTTCGACTTGTTGTTTTTGGAAACCATCACCGGCCCACCCGATGTGCGTCGGCCTCAGGTGATGCAAACAGGCCTGGCCATGATTTTGGACTTCATCCCTGAAGAGCACAAGACACGGGCTTTCTTTGCGTTGCAGCCCAGCATGACCAAAATGGGCGCCATTCCTGATAGCTTCATTTACATGATCCGGAAACGCGACAAGAAGCGCAAGCAGAAGCGAGTCCATCGCCGCACTGAAGAGGCCGAGACTGTCGTCACCACTTCACGCGAACGGCAAGAGTTGTCCCGTGAAGCCATCCTGTCGGACATCTACCGGGATCTTTTCGCTCACATTGAGGGACCTCAGAAGGCCGTCCATCTCGCCATCATGGCGGCGCGCACACTCTTGTGTTTGATCGGCGTGCGACCCTATGACAATCGCGATGGCTGGGAGAGCAAACGCGTCGACACAGCGGCCAAATCCATGGAGCAACTCTTCAACAGTCTCATGGTCAAGCTTCATGAACCAGCTCGAACGAAAGGTTCGTCGCAAGGTCTCAATGACACGGCCATGACGGAAAACTACATCTCCTGCTTCGCCTCCAACTCATGGGGTGTCAAGGGAGCGCAGGGCAATGAGAATATCACCGATACCGTGCGGCGAGAGAACCAAGTGGCCGTGGTGAGTCTCATCCGTCGCTGTAATGCCAAGGCCTCTCGGCAAGCCAAGCAACCCACCATTCGCAAGATACAAGCTAGCCAACTTTCGGGCATATGTCTCGCCGAAACACCCGAAGGGAGTGGAGTTGGTATTATCAAGAATTTGGCGTGCACAGCGTGGATTTCGGTGGAACGCAACGTGCAAGCAGTGTTGGGGCACATGGTTGGACTACAATTGCAGCCCAATCGAACGGAAGAGGAAGACACGCCTTTTGTTGTCAACGGCATTTTGATGGGATGGTGCAACCATGATCTCACCTTGCCCATTGCCAAATTGGCCAAGCGATACCGCGATTCTTTTGATGTCTGCGTCATGTTCAATCCCATCGACAACCAGATTGAGGTCTTCACTGATGGAAGCCGCATTTGCCGTCCCTTGTTGGTGGTGGAAAACGATACTCTGTTGATTGATGGCCTTGTGAATGGTTATGACATGGGCGTCTTTGAACTCATCGAGGCTGGTGCTTTGGAGTATGTTCATCTGCGGGAGCAAATCTACATCATGCTGGCCCAGCGACCCCGTGAGGTGGCCGCGGATCGGCGGAAACGCACAGAGGCCACCATTCGGTTGCAATTGGAGAGTGAGACATTGGATGCGGATCAGCGAGCGGAATTGGTCAAGATTGTGGAGCGGCAGCACTACACTCACGCGGAAGTGGATCCCGTGGCCATGTTTGGAGAGGCGGGGGCGTTGATTCCATATCCGCAGCACAACCAAGGACCTCGTCTCACCTATCAGGCTTCTATGTGCAAGCAATCCACAGGCGGGTATCATCCTCTTCATTTCCAACGCTTCGACAGCTACAAGCGTCTGGTTGCCCCAACGCGTCCCATCGTGGTGACACGCATGGATGAGTTGTTGGGTCTGGACATCATGCCCACGGCCGAAACGCCCATTGTCGCTTTCATGGCCTTGCCTCTCAACAATGAAGACGCCATCGTGGCGTCGGAGGAATTTCTGGCCCGCAACTTTGGCATCGTCAAATACAGCACTCACACAGCCTCTGCAGCGGGCAATGGTGGATCCGTCGTGGAACACTTTCGCCGCCCCGAGATCACCTCCAAGTCGGAGACTCAAATTGCTCTCTACGCCAATTTGGATGACAACGGCATTGCCAAAGTCGGCGCCTACCTCAAGCGGGGCGACTGCATCATCGGGCGGATCCGCAGCACCGTTGTCGATGGCACTTTGCATCAAGACAACGCCAGCATCTATGTGGGTGTGGGCGAAGAAGGATTCGTGGATCGAGTTCTCATCACCACCACCCCTGATCTGACGACGCGAGTCTACGTCAAAATGCGCCAGGTGCGCCGACAGATCTGCGGTGATAAGGTGGCTTCCCGTTACGCGCAAAAAGGCACGTTTGGGGAAGTGCGAAGTGTGGTCAATTTGCCCCGCATCGTCGGTGGCCCCAACGATGGGGTGGTACCTGATCTCTTTATCAATCCGCATAGCATTCCGAGTCGGATGTCAATCGGGAAAATGTATGAGATGTTAGCCAGTAAAGCAGCTCTCTACATGGACAATCCGCGCGTCGACGCTACGGCCTTCATGCCGTTTGACATTCAGAAGTATCGCGATGTGCTGGTGGCCAATGGTCTGGATGCCAATGGCATGGAGACGATGTGTCATCCCGACGGCAGCATGATCGCACACAAAGTCTTCGTGGCCCCGTGCGCGTATCAAGCACTGCGACATCATGTGCTGGACAAGAAGCAATGCCGAGCTATGGGTGGCATCATCCCGGTGACGCGCCAGCCGGTACACGGTCGTCAACTGGGCGGAGGTCTTCGCACTGGGGAGATGGAGCGAGATACCTTCCTCTCTCATGGTGCCGCCGACTTGACGCTGGATCGGATGATGATTTGCTCCGACCAATCTCAGGCCGAATATTGTTATAATTGTGGTAACATGGCACGTTCCAATCAAACCACCGGCGTGCGTATGTGTCCCATCTGTCCTGACAGCGAAGCCAAATTTGGTGTCATCACCATGCCCTATATTGCCATCCTCATCACTCGCATGCTCGGTGCTATGGGCATCCACACCATCCTCAATGCTCGCGCCATCGCCAATCCCACCCAGTGATTTCCATATCTTCTCCTGAAAAGAGTTTCATCCTCATGAGGATGAAACAACCAGTGGTCACTGTTTCAAGCGACACGACTCACTTCCTTCCCAGAAGGTACGCATACCAACTAGGACCACGTCGGGATGGTGACAAGAACGGATCTTCCGGTTCTTGCGTCGGAACGTGGATTGGGGGCACGTCGCCCTCATTGGTGGTGGCACCAACATCAACAATACTGGTGCCAAGCACGTGGAGAGGCATCACATCCTTTGATGCAATGTCATCTGGCAACATTGGTCGATCGATGATGGGAGGTTGTAAAAATGGATCGGTCGGAATCGCATTGTCACCGGCGACAGATTCATTGTCCAAACCCACAGGAGTTAACGGTGGTGTCGACCTCCAACCAGCAATGGTTGGAGGAAGCTCACCACTCACGAAAGCTTCCCATGTTATGGGGGCAACATCAGTCACAGGTGGGGGAATGCCACAGGTGGCAGCCGTCAAAGAAACTACATCCATGGTGTTGGTAACTACAACGGAAGCATCACTGCCCGTGAGTGGCATCATCTCGACGCAGTCGCCACTTTTCTCATTGATGGGCGAGTGCGTCTCTCGGTCACAGATAGCGATGGGAACAACCCTTGGCTGCTGAGAGAATCCCGCAGCGACATCACCCAGGCCATGGAAAAGACCGAATACTTCACTATCCGTCAACGGTGCGGTGGCCATCCGTGCAATGGCCGGCACTTCCGTTGCCCAATGATCACTATAAATACCATGGGGAAACGATGCCGCGAGGGGGAAATCAACATCCGTCAGACTGAGTGGTTGGGATGGCAGTGCACGATCAACATAAGCCGTTAAAGTTGTGGCATATCGGCCGGCGACACGGGCCGTATGCAGAATATCGCTCATGGAAACCAGCAAATCGTTGCCCGTCAAATGGGCGATGACACTATCAAAACAGCGTGCGGTAATGGGAGTTGGCACCATGTTGGTTTGACCACCACCCAGCTGAATCCAACAACCTCCATGCTCTTGGCATAGGGCCTGAACACCATCATTGAAACACCACCGATGACACACTTCGCAATGGCTGATGAAAAAGACGGACATTTGGGATGTCGCCACAATCCGTTGACATTTCCACGATTGTGGCATTGAGAATTAACCGCTGTCGTGTCACAAAGCGTCGTGGACGGGTATCCACGAACACAATTTCGCGTCAATGGAGAATCTAAAGTAGTTATCATCACCCTATTGATGTGATAACATATTTGGTGAAAATGGTGATTTTGGGCATTTCATTGCGCGTCATATTTTGGCGTCACACCAAATGTTGGTATTAATTGTATTATGTGGCATTGTGGCAAGTCTGGAGAGTTGCCCGGATGTAGCGACGGTGGTGTACAAACAAGAATGGCGCTTGCCCCAGGGAAGTTGGAATGTGGTCATATCCATGGGATTACCCTGGTATCGCCCCTACTTCAACTATGTTCATTGGGATTCAACCGATTCGCAAGCCCTGTATCTGGAATGTTGGTATTCCAGCGCTGACTGGAGTGGCAGTTTTGTCATTTACCGCGTCGATGATGGTAACACCTCGGCTCGGTTTATCAACATCACGGCACCCATTTCATGTCAAGATGTGTACGCACCTGCATGGTCCAAGTTTGATTTGGGTGGGCTGCAAGATCCATCCTACTCGTGCACACCACTTCCCGATGGGAAGGCTCGTGACTGCGCGTGGGAAGCTTTATCTCGAGGTGACACCATCGCGCATCCACGATGTTTGTTGGGTGACCGATTTCAACCTTGAATCTTCTGGTCCCTGCAAATGGAAAATGCTGCCACTGTTTCGCTCCTTGTTGTGATCATCATTATCATGTTGGTCTTTGGCATCATTGCCCTAGTCATGTTCAGTGATCTCAACAGTCATGCGGTGAATCTCGAAACGGTGTTGGAGAAAATGGCCTTAGAATTAGAACGAGATGGTGTTATACTGGTGGGGGTAGCTCAATATGTGCAGGCCAAATTGGCCAATTTGTGAGTCTTCATCGCCAGCCACATTTCATGTTGGTAACTGGACATAATCGTCATCACAACACCATTTCATCCTCATGAGGATGAAACTCTCTTGAAAGCGATGGTGTTGTGATGATATGAGCATCTTGTGGGTCAAACTTTTGCAAGTTCAGATAACAATCCACTGGCAGTTTCAAGATCAGATGGCTAAATCTTGGATGGTGAGATTGGCGACACGCGCTTCCGGCGGAATGTAGCGTAACCGCAACGCGGCAAAAAGCTCCGCTTCCGTATGGAAGATGCCTGTATGACCCGTGAGACGATATTCATTGAGCGACATGCCCAAATCCAAAGCTCGATTGCGGCACAAGACATTGAACTCTTCCGAACCAGTGTTGTACATGAGACCAGGAATCCACGTCTCGGGGGTGAAGCGTCGCACGTCAATTCGTCGCATAGGCTGACCACCGAGGCTAATCAAGCCCATGAATTTAACAGGACCACTGCCCAGAGTGGCATGCACACCGAGTACCGCCACCACTTCATCAATGGTGGCCCCGCACATGATGATATCGATGTCGCCCGAGTCAGGTAGGAGGCGTCGATATGACCCAGCCAAGGTCCAATTGAAGCCCGCATGGAGATCCGTGTTTGGTGGCATACCGAAGACACCGGCGAGATATTGAACCCACAAGTCCATCTCAGCACGAGGAATTCGCTGCTGGATGTCGTTGAAGTATTCCACCCCCAATCGCTGGGCATGCGTCAACTCCATGCCGGCCAAGTCGGCAATGGTGCGAGCTCCTGCCTCATAAAACTTGGTTGCAGCCACATCACCAACGCCATAGACCTGTTTGAAGAGTGTCAACACTTCCAGATCGGGACCGGCCGCTTCTTCCTCTTGGAGACGGGAACTATATCCTTTGTTTATCACCTCCGCGATGATTTCGCGAGTGCTCTTGCCGATACCGCGCAGTTGGCCAATCTCCGCTGCTTGGAGTGGTCCATTATATCCTTCAATGATGTCAGCTGCCTTCCGGAAAGTGGCGGCGCGGAAATTTTCATGCTGCACGGCATATACATCTCGTAAGCGCCGCAGCACCCGAACTATTTCCGCCTTGAGAGCAGGACCTGTTGGAACAACCACAGGTGCAACTGCCCTGCGCAGAACGGGTGGCACAGGCATGCGCATCCCTGGAATGTTCGCCGTGAGTGAAGTGGGTTTGGCGGCGGGAGTTTGCATCCTCGTTTGGACGGGTGATTTGGGTGCCCCCATGACGACGGATCGCATCACGGGTGGAGCGGGCAAAGCCAACAAGGCTAAGAGTTGTCGGGACGAGGTGGCGGTCCGCATGGCGGCTTCGAAGCGAGGGTTGGTCACAGCACCACTGGCCACGGCATCCAAAAGGCCATCATGATTCAGATAGGCCAAGGCAGCTTGGCGTTGCGTGGGAAAATCAGGATACGCATCGCCTTTGGTGGCTAGATACGCCACTATCTCATCTTGGGTGTAGCCAAAGACATCATCCAATGAATACGTTGTCATTTGATTGAGCCCAAAATCCTTGGGGGAAAAATGTCATTGGGCGTCACTTTTTCATACCCTCCAAATGGATCCCGTTAAAACATCTGCCGGTGGTGAACGATACAAACCACAACCTGTGGGATGGCCGTGGTACCACAATGATCATGTGTATGTCATTGGAGCCATTGGTGATGGTTCTTGCTTCTATCATAGCGTCCTCAAATGCGTCTGCCGCACGTATCAAGTCCTCGACTTATTGCACGATTATGGCCGCATGGTGGTCTGGCCCCGTGGTCAGTTGAAAACGAGCGTTCACGATTTACGGCAGACCTTCTGCGACACCTTTCGTCGGGGTCTCTTTCGATGGTTATTGGAACCGGTGCCTGGTATCACCGTGGAAGAAGCACGCGTCTTCCTGTTGCAACAGGAAGGTGTTGTTCGTCTGATCTTCGACAACATGCTTTTGTCACCACGACGGCCGGGATGGCGGCAGCGGAGTGAAGCTTTAACAGTGACGCGAATCCGACCCATGGCCGGTCGTAATGTGCCTTATCGAGCCTCGGAAATTCACACGCTTCTGGAGGAACTGGTGGCGGAAGATCAAGCCTTCCGGGCCGATCCCGCGTTGGGCCACCCTCTCTATGAGGGTCTCATCAACACCACCCACCATCAACCTACACCACCCGAAGCAGAGCAGGTCACGGCGACGTTACGATTGATGGAACTGAGCCCTCGCAACGATCTTTTTGTGCCCACCACCATCGAACTGATGCGACAGACCTCGGCCAACACACAAGAGTTTTTGGATGTGGAGCTGCTCCCACGACTGTATGAGGTGGAGCTGGCGCGACAAGCGGTGCAACGAGAGATCGCCAATTATCGTCTGGATGGGATGGCGTATTCGGCGGCCAATCAAGCCGCTCGACTTACGAGCTACATTCTCAGCGCCCACCAAGCTTTGGCGGGGGAAGCGTACGTGGATCAAGTCATGTTGGCAACTCAGTTCGCTCGCCAAGCCACGCACCTGGATCGGGATCCTCGGACCGGCGAAAGAGTGTTGCCAGGCAAGATCATTCCCGCCGGTGGTGACGCTGAACTTCCCACATATAATGCTCTCAGAGCCTATGCGCGTGCCTTCCTCAATCTGCGGCATTGGGCGCGAGATAATTTGCTCCTGGAACCCTCCTTCGATCCATACACTCGCGATGAAGTCAACGCTTTCATCCGTGGCGGCCCTGCAGTTGTGTGGGCTCACATTGATCGTTCCATTCTCCGCCGCACGGGTGCCCTCATCACTCCCGCCGAAGCCGCCGCCATGCGCACCATGGATCCGCGGACCATTCCTCTCCTCAACGGCCGTCCTCTCGTCAATACTCCCTGTGGCATGGCCATTGCTCTCAACAGTAACTTCTTTCTGATGAAGGAAGGCGACAACTTGGTCGATTATCAAGTCACCAGTCATGAAGGACCCACGCGAGAAATCGAATATCTGATGCAGCGCATTGTGCCCAGTGTCACAGGTGGTGGCATCAATCGACAAGATGCTGGGGCCACGGACATCGTGACGCTGATGCCCGACATCTTGCGCGTCAATATCTTCTTGATGGCGGCTTACACCAACCATTTGCGACTGACCCAAATCTTCCAACCACTCTTAGCGGGAGTTGATTATCGAGCTTGTCCTTGCATCGTCATCCACCAGATGGCAGGTCATTATGAACTCTTCGGGATTCAGGAGGGCGATGGAATGCAAACCGCTTTCCCCTACGAGCACCCCTTCATTCAGGCCATTTTGACCTTCGATCGGGAACGCGAGGCACGCCCCAATCGCGGCAACAATGGCGTTTGGGAAGATTTGATTCGACCAGCCCTACCACCACCGCCACCTCGTCCCGTTCCGCTACCCGGAGTGCCTGGCCAAATCGCTCTCCCCGGGATGGTGCCAGGTCGAGTCACAGCTCTGCCTGGTATCGTGTCCCGACCTCCCGTGCAAGGGGGTTTGTTGGCCGAACTACTACGCCAAACGGTGGGATCACCAACTCGGGAAACCGGGCAAGTGGTGCCACGTGCCTTGACTCGACCTCCTATCAGTGATACGCGTGATCCTGTCTTCACCCTGCAAGCGGCCACCCCACCTCGAACTTTTCCCTTGGCTTCTCCGCCCATGGGTGGTGGCGATAATCAGCGTCAGATTGAGGCATACGCCGCTTTGCACCAACTCTCCATTGCGGATGCCACCACTATTTTGAGGGTCATGAGCATGGAGCTACCTGAAGATGCACCTTTTCCGAACGAGAATCCTGACATGATGGAGGTTGATGTGACCCGAGATGCCGAACTGGCCGCGACTCTGGCAGCGGAATTGGAGGCGGAAGCGGCGGAAGAGGAAGAGGAGGCCGTCGATGCCATGGAACGTGCCGAGAGTGAGGTGGAAGATGAGGAAAAGAATTCATCCTCGGGCGATGATGCCAGTGACTCGGACTGAGACATTTCCCTTGCATCCTCATGAGGATGCATTTATTGAGATGTCAACGTTACTGGACTGAGCGACTCCTTCCTTCGAAACTGTAAAGCGGGCGAAATTATGTCCCACCCCAAATGACGTCGACCCTTGTGTTTACTCCCGCACATTTGGATGCGGTCATGGACATCGTGCGGGATAACCCTATCTCGGCTATTGTGGCACCCACCGGGACAGGCAAATCAACAACGGTGCCACAGTTCTTTGCCGGAAAAGAGAACCGCATCTTTGTGGTGCAGCCCAACATCGTGGCCACGGTGGGACTGTTCAACCGCATGAAGACGTTGATCAATCCTGAATTGGTCGGGATGGCCGTCGAAGGTGAGATCCAGTACGTTAACACTCGTATTGCCACGGCACGAGGCGAACGGCCCAGTGACAAGCCTGATACCCGCGTCGTCTACTGCACTAGTGGTCATATGCGACGAGTCATGCTCTCCTTGATAGGAAAACGCACCTTGAAAGACGCCAGCCTTACCTTTTGCGATGTCTTGATGTTGGATGAGATCCATATGGGCACACTGGATTATGACATCATCATGGCGTTATGGTATCATGCCTATCTCCAAGGAGCCGAGGTGCCTCGATTGGTCCTGTCGAGTGCCACTTTCGAACCCTCATCGATCCCCTTTCAACTGCCTGCTAGCGCTATCTATAATGTGCCTCTGCGGAGTTTTCCTGTCACCGTGGAATACCACACCAAAGATTATACCCCCGATGATCGACATTTATATCCGGAAACGGCCGACGTCGTGCGAAAGCGACACATCGATATTCCCGTTCCTGTCGGGGGTGATGGATGGTTGGTCTTCTGTGCCGGTTCCAAAGAAGTGGATGGGGTGGCCGGTTTGTTGGGTGATGTGCCTCACATGGAGGTAATCCGAGCCTATGCCGACATGGGTATCGAAGCCAACCGGATCATCTTTAGTCCTTTCACACCCTACGTGCGCCGTATTATTGTAGCCACTAATATCGCGGAAAGCAGTATCACCGTGCCTAATCTCTCCGGGATTTTTGACACGTTGACGGAGAAAGTGGGGGAGACATCTTCTTCGGGTGGGTATCGTCTGGCCTTGTATCATGTGAGTAAGTCGAGTGCCATTCAACGGCAAGGACGGGTTGGCCGCACCATGCCCGGTTTTTGTTATCGGATGTTAACTGAGAGTGCTTATAATGATTTAGCTCCTGCCCGCGTCAAGGAGATTGATCGAGTGCCCCTCCATTCTATGGTCATTGAGTTATTGGATGCAGGTCTGCAACCAGAAACGATCTTTCCTTCGGTGCGAGGCCATATTCAGAAGAGTTTGCAGATGTTGCAGAGTTTGGGTATGATTACCTCTACCACTGCTACCAGCGGTGGTGGTGGCATGGTTGTGACGCCCATTGGGAAGTTTGCGCCACGCTTGCCTTTGTCGGTGCAAGCCAGTAGTATCCTATATCACTGGTTGCAGACGTTACATCCGGCCTTTCCTGGCATTGCCGTCGCTTGTCTCATTGATTGCTATGGTCCTAACTACTTTCATTACCCTCGCAAGACTGCCACCATGTCTTTCCCTGACTATGTGGAAGCCAGTCGCGAACACTACGAGAAATTTTTCTCGCCGTGGGATGGGGGCAGTGATATGGAGGTATTGCTCAAGATGTGGAACACACTGACCAGTACTTTCAAGTCCTTAACCCCAGCACCCAAAGCACTGGTGGGATTTTGCAATTCACACAGTCTTAATCATCGCAAGATTAAGGAATTGCTCTCTATCGCTCGGCAAGTGTGTAACGGCGTTCTCGCCATTACCAATGTCGATACCATCATCATGGGCATTTTCAGTCCACTCAATGTCATCGCCGCTTTGGAGCCCATCATCCGTTTGGTATATGCGCCCATGATCTTCAACGCCACCCGTTCGGCCACCTATTATACCAACGGATCCGGCCAGACCTACAAACTAGAGACACGGCAATCGTTAACTTCCAAACCGGTTGCATCACCTCAGGTGGCTGCTCTCATCACGGCCGAAATTCAAGCTCGTTCTGATGTCCGACCCATCAAAATCATCTCCCTCGCCTTTCCTTTAGGCGCTCCACTCCCTATGGTTGTGGAGATAGGTAAAGAACCCGAATTAGATGAAGAAACTTTCGTGCCCGATTCGCCGGTCGTGGCGTCGTCTGCAATTCCACCACATTTGGGTTTACCCATGGGTTTGCCCTCTCGTTTAGGATTACCACCACCTGTTGGTTTACCTTCTATGGGATTGCCACCACCCGTGGTATCTACAACTGTGTTGCATCGTCCCACCTCTCCACTTCCTGTTGAAGTGATGGTCATGCCACCACCTTCCTCACCCCGAATCGCCACTCCGCCTGTCAACATCCCCTTAAAGCGACGTGGTGTGTTGATGCGCCAACCACCGCCTGCTCCACTGTCATAAAGTCTATTTCTCATATATCCATGGATATATGATAAGGTGGAGATCACTCAATGTAATCTCTCATTCGTGTGGAATTGGGTTCGTGGAGGAAGATCCACGATGAAAATTTATTAACATGTGTTTCAGCAGAGCATGTGCCAATTGACAAGAGCTCTTCAAAGTCATCATCACATTAGACTTGAGGCCAACAATATTAACTGATGTGGCCTTATGTTGTAATCTTTGATGTTCAGTATATGCTCATTTGGAATTTTAACCTTTCTATCCATGTGGTGAACATCGATCATTCTCTGGAGGTACCTGAAATCTTCAAAATCCCAAATGAGCATATGCTCTGCTGTAAGATATTTTGCCACTTCTGAATAATAAGACATTTAGAGACAAAGTCTCACTAAATTAATTACACGGCAGTTACGCGGCAGTTACGCGGCAGTTACGCGGCACGATGTTGGTCCAAAACCAAGAGTATTCTGTTTCAGTTACTAAATTCCACTAGATTTATTGAGAGATAATATTACGCACTTACGCGGAATTACGCGGTTCCGATTCAAGTGCGTAATATTGAGGCCCAATATTACGCACTTACGCCTTAAGAACGATCTCACGAGCATATGCTATATCTTAAGGTGCCAGATAATGTTGAACGATGCATGGCCATGGCCATGCGATAGAGAAAGTTGAAGTCCTTTCAATTAGTATTGAAGATCGACTCCAACGTCCCGATGAATTCTACCGAATCTTTCTTCATGTGGTCGTTAACAATTTTGTCCAAATTGGGCTGATATGGAGCGAGGATAGGTCTGGTGATGACACCTTCCCCATTACAACCCTTATAGTTACCAACACCGTTTTCTCGATAACGTCCAAGCCGTCTGAAAAGAAGATTGCTACATGCGGGGCGATATAGGGGTGTTCCGGTCTCGGAGGTTGGGAGGACAATCTTAAAAATGATGTAGCAGTGAGGAGTGTTAATACTGGTTGGTTCGATAACACCATAATATCCTCCTGTGGTGAAGCTCTTTTTGGCAGCGGTGAAGACTCCAATATTGGTGATGATGGTGTTGCGAATATGATCAGGTGGACCAGCTGATGGTGGCATTGTGATAGTGGTGAGAAAGAAGCGGAAACAGCCTTTACTTCGGGTTGTTGGAAGTGGAGGCGAACCTGTGGTAGAAGTTGTGGCTGAATGCATGATGGAAGCTACTCTATGAACTTCTGCAACGGCTCTGCATTTGGCAATACGTCGCCATTCTTCGCAGTAAGCACACTTCAATCCACAATGATCAATCCGACCGTATTTCTCGCGAGCAGAACCTTTATGTTTTTCACCAACCTTGATATAAGGTCCCAATTCGACTTTCTTGCGAGCATTTTCAAAGCAATCAGGACATGCGCCTGGAGTGAGCGCATTGATGTCAAGTATACCTTTCTTGACCAAGGCTTCCATGGCATCGCATGTTTCTCCATAAACTTTACGGATGTCTTGATAGGTGGCAAGAGGTCCTGGATCAATAGGAGTGGGAACGGGAGCAATTGGAAGTACATGTTTTCTGATTAAATCTTCACACGTGCGTGCTGGTGATTGGGACTTGCCTGTAAGAGTTGCGGTTGGAGTGGATAACCCAGGAAGATCCCAAGATGTGGGTGGTCGAACTATAGGATACACTGCCGCACATGGATGTCTGAGAAAGCACGACAATGTGACGAAGCAGTGCTTGCATTGAAGACACCAAAATTTGCATACACATCCATCAGTACTGTCATCGCCACAGTCAGGACACAATTCAGGATCGTCTTCTTCATCCTTTGGAGGTTTTACTCCAGCACATTTTATGTGCTCACCGATGGGTGAAATGAGGCATCGCGGACACAACGTGGATTCGAACAACATAAGTGCGTAACTTTACGCGTAAAGTTACGCACTTATGTTGTTCGCGTGTCACATATGCTCGATCTTAAGAAGATATGCTCATGAGAATATCTCGAGATAACTATGATAGAATTGACTTACATCGGTCCATGTAGAAATCACGTTCTTCAGTGAGATGTTTATTGGCGAGTTGCAGTTCATCGAACTTCTCACGGAGATTGTTGAGTTGCTCTGCGGCCCACATTAAGTCACGAGTGACACGATCGCGATCTTCTCGTACATCCTCAAGATCTGACACATCGTCAGGGCAGACAGAAGCCTGTTCAAGAGTGGTCGGTTGTTCATGCGTGGTTGGCACAGACTCTGGAAATCTGCCATGCAGCTGATAGTATTGGTAGTGACTGAGATTATCAGCAGTAAGAAGATGAGAAGTTTGACCTGTGTTGATCGTTTGTCTGGTGATGGAGACAGTTTTGCCAGCGAATCGTGAACATCTCTTGCACTTCGACTTCATGGTTTTGGCAAAATTAGTAGGTTCCACCGTACCACAGCCAATGCAATTATGAGCCTTGCGAGGTGGCATTTGTTGATGGTGAAAAGATCAGAAGGATTCAGATTGGAGATGTGTCGACGATTCATCCTCATGAGGATGAAGTGAAGCGTAACAAGTCTTTATTTGAAGGTAACGCTCTTGCTCTTCAAGACGGGCAAACGGGATGGTCGAACATGAGCTAAAGATCCAGGAGCAATGGGAACGAGCGGGGCAGGTGGTTCTTCCACCACAACCTGGACGGATTCTACGGGAATGGTAGGCACCGGATCCAAAATACCATGCGCTTCCAGCTGGGCCGTCAAAATCTCCATTTGTGCGTAAGCGACGGTTTCATCAATGTCATCTCGTGCCATGGCATCCATGCACTTCATGCTACAATAACACCCTTGCCAGCCACTCGGAATGAGCGGTCTTCGCAAGGCATGTTCAGGTGCCCGGATGCCCCGTTCACATTCATCACAAGTGCCGGTGAACCACTCGTCAGTCTCCTGACACGTGCAGGTGAACATGCAACAGTCCTCGCCTTCCACACACGTACCGCGGCCATTGCGACCACCCAAACGCTGAAAATCCAATGGCGTCACATCGGCGAGAGTTCGCACCGCCAATTCCAACGTGGCCATCATCTCTCGATCCACTGGATCACCCTTCTGATCGAGAGCCTCAAAATCATCGACGAAACTTGACGTGGCGGCAACATCGAGGGGAACCGACGTGGTAATTTCGCGTGTCATCCAAGTGGGATATGGCGCCATGGGTATAGCTTTGGGTTTGATGCGCTTCTCGATGGATCGAACGGTCATGGGAGAAGGTTTGGCGCGTGCTTTGGCCATCGTCAATAACTGCTGCCATTCCCCATCCGTCAACTCGAATTGCATCAGATTGGCCAGATACGCGGGATCCACGTCCGTCTGAAGAATGCAGACCCGCATCATCTCCATGGGTGGCACACGTGGTTCTGACTGCAAAATGTAACTTCGTTCTTCCGGCGTCACCATGTACAGCGTGATGAGTTCAATCATCCTGGCCAATCCATATGTGGGATCGACCGATTTGAGGGCGGCCGTCAACTCGGGCGGCGTGGCTCTTCGCTGGTAGCACACCACTGCTACTTGATACAGTTGAAAGAGTTGGATGACCTGCATTTTGGCCTGCCTAGATAATGCGAGAACATCTCATTTTCATTGATACGGTGGTATAAGTGAATCTACGTAAGGTCATGGATGAAGATAAATGTATCGTGTCCTCAGTGCCTATCGTAATGCAGATGCAGCCATTCGACTTTTGCCACCCGGGGAATGCCGAGCCTATTGGCAAGACAAAATCGATCTGGCCAATCGCGCTGTGGTGTGGGCGCAAACGCATACGTATGCCGATCTCACGACGTGTCCCTTCTTGGATGCGACACATCGACGATACGTGCGTCTTTTTGAAAGAACGCATCCACTCACCGATGCCATGCTCAACCTTTATCCACCTTTGAAGTGCAACGAACATGGCATGTTGATTTTGCGGACGGGCGCGTGTTGTCCTTCCTGTTTCGTGGCTACGATTGGATATTCAGAAGTCAACCCACCGCCATCTTGCATTGTGTGCGGTTTTGATGCAGCCACCATCTGGCAGGAATTTCACTCATTGCCGGTGCACACCCAACGTCTGGCGCAAAATTGTGCTTTTTGAAGTCGCATCAATATCGCCACATAATTTACTGTTCTCATCAGCCTAAACTGAGTCCTCGAATCATCACGCATTGCCGCCAAATGGATCCCGTAACGCCTCTCTTTCGCAGTGCACGGCGTACTATCGATTTGTTTCCTGATGGACCCTGTCGCGACTTCTTTGAAGATGAGCTCAAGATGGCCGTGCGTGCCACGCTGTGGGCTCAAACACACACTTATGATGATGTGGAGTCTGAAGTCTCGTTTAACAAGACCGTCAAGACCTATTTGTTGACGAAACGCGGTCGTTTCAGTCTGCAACAGGCTGTCTTGGATTTATGCCCACCTCTGCGAACCATTAATGGTGACTTTCTGTTGTCATCGC
>Ga0206910_1090_pt1 | contig 17775 bp, 14 predicted proteins | sample Alteio_BWOrgHeat_77_FD_152949 | JGI IMG/M metagenome (GOLD analysis project Ga0206910, IMG submission 152949) | Enriched cells from forest soil in Barre Woods Harvard Forest LTER site, Petersham, Massachusetts, United States -... | ecosystem: Environmental > Terrestrial > Soil > Temperate forest >... | reverse complement strand
GTAAGGGTAAAGTCTGGTAATTACGAACTTTTGTTGCCTGTGGTAGTTGTGCCCGGTATGCACAATGACGTCGTAGCTATAGCAGTCGGCTATGGTCGCGATGCAAAAGTGGGTCGTGCTGCTGCAAACACGGGTAAGAATGCTTATCCTTTTGTTACCTACAATGGTCAGACATTTGATTATACTACAGATGTTACTGTTGAGAAGACATCAGAGAAACCATATGAAATAGCCATGACACAGACGCACTCCAGTTATGAAGGCCGTCCTGTGGTGCATGAATATACATTGGAAGAATTCAGCAAAGACCCTCAGGTATTGCTGAAAGAACGTCAGGCTGAGATAGGTGAGTTCACTCACGTACCTTGGCAGGAAGAAGGTAAAGAATCGAAAGGAGAAAAGATACAGGCAGAGGAAATGGAGAAAGGTTTCCGTGAGAATGGTACTCTGTACCCTACTTACGAGCATCCCGGTATCCATTGGGGCATGTCTATAGATCTGAATAGTTGTGTGGGCTGCGGCGCCTGCGTTGTGGGTTGCATGGCAGAGAACAACGTTTCTGTGGTAGGTAAGGAGCAAGTGATGAAAGCACATGAAATGCACTGGATACGTATTGACCGTTATTTCAGCGGTCAGCCCGAAAATCCGGATAGCATTCAGACCATATTCCAGCCTATGATGTGTCAGCATTGCGACAATGCACCCTGTGAGAATGTTTGTCCCGTGGATGCTACAAACCATAGCTCGGAAGGCATTAACCAAATGGCTTATAACCGTTGTATAGGTACTAAATATTGTGCCAACAACTGTCCGTATAAAGTACGTCACTTCAACTGGTTCGACTGGAATGGTGCAGATTGCTTCGACGATAACCAGTATGAGGATTACCGTCGCGATGATATGAACGACGACCTGACACGCATGGTGTTGAACCCTGATGTTACAGTTCGTAGCCGTGGTGTGATGGAAAAATGTAGTTTCTGTGTTCAGCGTTTGCAGGAAGCCAAACTGGCCGCCAAGAAACTGGGCCGCCCGGTACAAGACGGGGAAGCACGCACTGCTTGTCAGCAGGCATGTCCTACAGACGCTATTGTTTTTGGTAACATGAACGATAAAGGAAGTGCACTTCACAAATTGCGTCGTGAAGAGCAAAGCGAGCGTACATTCTATGTATTGGAGCAATTGCACGTATTGCCAAATGTTAATTACCTGGCTAAAGTGCGTAATACAGATGTTATAGTAGGCGGAAATGAGAAAACAGATGAGATGATGAGTCGTCACATCTAATAAAGGCTTGTTGAAAGAATTAAATAAGATAGAAGTAAGGATTGCAGTTAAGATAGGTGAGCAAGAGAGGCGAAGAAATAAAATTTTAAAACGAAATTTTCTAATTACGTGCTATGCATTTGAAGTACGAATCGTTTGTACGGGAGCCGTTGGTAGATGGTGATAAAGATTATCACCAGGTCACCGAAGATATTATTGGTCCTATTGAGAAAAAGCCGGGCCGTATGTGGTATGTCGGTTTTATCTTCTCCTTATGCTTACTGGCATTTGGTGTATTTTCCGTTACCTGGGAAGTATATTGGGGAATAGGCGTTTGGGGTATCAACCGTACCATAGGCTGGGGATGGGATATCACCAACTTCGTGTGGTGGATCGGTATCGGTCACGCGGGTACTCTTATCTCGGCTATCCTTTTGCTGTTCCGTCAGGGCTGGCGCACCGGTGTGAACCGTGCAGCTGAAGCAATGACCATATTCGCGGTAATGTGCGCAGGCCAATTCCCCATATTTCACATGGGACGTGTATGGGATGGTTTCTTCGTATTGCCTTATCCCAACTCGCGCGGTCCGCTTTGGCCTAACTTCAATTCGGCACTGCTTTGGGACGTATTTGCGATCTCTACTTACTTCACAGTATCACTATTGTTCTGGTATTCAGGTCTTATCCCCGATTTCGCTACTATTCGCGATCGTGCAAAGACCAAGTTCCGTAAAATGGCATATGGTTTTGCTTCTTTCGGCTGGACTGGTTCTTCCAAGAACTGGCAGCGTCACGAAATGCTTGCGCTAGTGTTGGCGGGTCTTTCTACACCGCTAGTACTTTCAGTGCATACCATAGTATCTTTCGACTTCGCAACCTCAGTTATTCCCGGCTGGCATACTACTATCTTCCCACCATACTTTGTTGCGGGTGCAGTGTTTTCCGGCTTTGCGATGGTTCAAACTCTATTGATCCTCACGCGCAAAATATTGCATCTTGAAGAGTATATCACATTAGGCCACCTGGAGGCAATGAATAAAGTAATTGTGCTTACCGGCTCTATAGTGGGTGTGGCCTATCTTACAGAGTTGTTCATGTCTTGGTACAGCGCCAATCAATACGAAGCAGGCGCATTCAAATGGCGTATCATGGGTCCTTACTGGTGGAGCTATTGGGCTATGATGACCTGCAACGTGGTTTCTCCCCAGTTATTCTGGTTCAAGAAATTGCGTCGTAACGTGGTATTTTCTTTTATCATGTCCATAGTGGTGAACATAGGTATGTGGTTCGAGCGTTTTGTTATCATCGTTACTTCACTGTATCGTGACTATATCCCCGGCTCATGGGCATATTATTCACCTACATGGCCTGAGGTTGGTTTTTACCTCGGTACGTTCGGTCTGTTCTTCACCTGTTATTTCTTATTTGCAAAATATTTCCCTGTTATCGCTGTTGCGGAGATCAAGTTTGTGTTGAAGACATCAGGTGACAATTATAAGAGGAAGATGGATGGTATAGAACAAAAGAGCGTTGAAGAGTTTGCTCAAGAGCAAGCAGAGCATCACTAAAAAATAAAAATATTGTTTGAAGGTTTGCGGACAAATTTTCAGATTTTCAAATTGATAAATTAATACAATGGCTATAAAGAAATTTGCGGTAGCATGTTATGATGATGAGGCGGTTTTGTTCCCTGCGGTAAAGAAAGTACGCCACAGCGGTTATAAGCTGCATGAAGTGTACTCTCCTTTTGCGGTACACGGCCTCGATCATGCTGTAGGCCATAAAGAATCAGACTTGCACATTGCAGGTTTCATCTTTGGTCTTTGCGGTACAAGCACAGCCGTAGGGTTCATCTCATGGATACTCACCGGCGATTGGCCCATCAATTTTGGTGGTAAACCCCATTTCGCGTTACCCGCATGGATACCCATCACTTTCGAGTTGACCGTATTGTTTGCTGCCGTAGGTATGGTGATGACCTTCTGCTATCTCAATCAGATAATGCCGGGTGTTAAGAAGCATGTGTTCCACCCACGCCAGAGCGATGATTATTTTGTAATGGCAATAGAATTGAACGACCATGTGAAGGACGAAGAGATAGTAAAATTTTTGAAAGAGACAGGGGCGAAAGAATCCTTTGTACAGATAGCTGAGGATTCATGGTGGTATGGTCGTTTTGATAAAACGGAGCCTTATCAGCAATTAGCATAGTGAACTCGCTGATCTATCAGTGATGAGTTGTGAGATGGTGGCAAGTGAATGGAATACATGTTTTTTTGACTTTTGAAATTTGACTTTTGAATTTTTTTTATGAGTAAGACCAAAAGCATAGTAGTGGCAAGCCTGATGATAGGACTGGGCATGGCATCATGTAACAGTGGTAATATTCGCCGCAATCCTGGTAAGATATATGCGCCGGACATGACCTATTCAGTTGCTTACGATGCTTATACATCCAACCCCAACTTCGCCGATAGCCAAACCAGTCGTCCGCCCGTTGAAGGTACTGTAGCACGTGGGCATATGTTACCCGATCATTTTGTGATGGGTGATACCAATGCGTATAAGACCTATACTACCAACCTGCGTTTTGATGAAACTGGATTGAAAGAAGGCAACCGTTTGTTCAATATTTATTGCGCTATCTGTCACGGTACTAACCTGGACGGTCAAGGTCCTCTTTTTGCCAGTGGTAAGTTTGCATCTATGCCCGCAAATTTTAAAGATGGTAAGTATTTGCATATGCCGGTTGGCCAGATGTACGCCGCTATAAAATTTGGAAAGAACATGATGGGTTCATATGCCAGCCAATTGGACCAGCAGCAGCGTTGGATGATCATCGCATATATCAAACAAGTGCAATCGAAGAATGGTGGTGATGCCTTTGCATTGGGCGAAGGTCAAGGATCGAATGAGACAACGATGGCAATGTCACCGGTTTCTTCGCAACCTTCTGGAAATGTCGCGGGCAAAAAGTAATTGTAATTGTAAATAATAAAGTACTTCTATAAAAGTTTAGAAATGAACGAACGTTTTGAAATACCGGGTAGTTTAAAGAGGACAGCAATGGCCCTTTTGGGTATTGGGATACTGACCCTGATCTTAGGTATTGTATTATTGTTAGGTGGCGATGCTATGGACAAGACCCGTTTTTGGGCTGTATTGTTGCACAACAGTGTATTTTTCACTTTAATAACCACTGCAAGTGTATTTATACAGGCTGCGGCATCACTTGCACAAGGTTCTTGGATAGTTGCTTACCGCCGAGTACCGGAAGCTATAGGTGCTAATGTTTGGTTGTTCGGTCTCATCGCGGCTATAGTAATGTTCCTTATCGTTTTTGTTTTTAGGATAGATGGAAAGAACCCTATTTACGAGTGGGTAACACCCGGAAACGATGCGGCTTTGCTTCACAAGTCACCTTTTCTGAATACAGGGATGTTCGTTGGTTTCACTGTAGTGACAATAGGCTTGTGGGCATTCTTTGGTCGCAAATTCAGGGCCTTGTCTATTGCTCAGGATTCAGCGCCCAAGAACAGCACAAAGATCTACTGGCAATTTTTCAGGTTGGCAGGTGTGTTCCTTTTAGTATATGCGCTTACGCAAATGAGCACTACACCTTGGATGTGGATCATGAGTGTTCAGGCACACTGGTATTCTACAATGTTCAGTTGGTACACATGGGCAAGCGCATTTGTAAGCGGCATGTCTCTCATTCTTCTGTGGGTAGTTTATCTCAAAAATCAGGGTCATCTGGAGCTTGTATCTAAAGAGCATATGCACGATCTGGGCAAGTTCATGTTCGCCTTCACTATTTTCTGGACTTATGTATGGTTCTGTCAGTATATGTTGATATGGTATGCAAACGAACCGGAAGAGACCGTAGCTTGGAAACTGCGCCAACAAGGGCCTTACAGCATTATTTTCTATGCCAATTTCATTATCAACTTTATCATGCCCTTCCTTATACTTATGTCACGCCCCAGCAAGCGCAACTATTTTACGGTTACTTTTGTTGCCTTGATCATCATTTTCGGTCACTGGCTGGATTTCTTCCAGATGATCATGCCTCGTCCTTTGGGTGAGAATTGGCATTTGGGGTGGTTTGAGTTAGGAATATTTTCGGGTTTTGCAGGTATAGTGATATACAGTGTATCAAGGACGCTGGCTTCAGCGCCATTGGTTCCGAAGAACAATGTTTTAATTAAAGAAGCGATAATACACATAAGCTAGGTGTTCCTGGTTTTTGGGGAAGGAGGGATATGTTTTTTGATTTTTTTGACTTTTGAATTTTAAATATAAGCTGAACTGACTATGTCGGGATTTATAACAATAGCATTAATATTCCTGGTATTCATTATCATATACCAGATCGCGAAAGCCAGCGAATATGCAACGGTGATACGGGGTGAAGAAAAAGTAAAAGTACAGACCAATCGTACTATTGCCTGGCTGTTGGTGATATTTTTCCTTGTTGGCATGTATGGGATATGGAAATGCCATACACTGCTGGCAGATAAGATGTTACCCCCTTCCGCTTCTTTGCAGGGTGCAGAATATGATAAGATGTTCTCAGTAACGTTATGGGTAACTGGTTTTACTTTTTTTGTCACACAAGCGCTTCTTTTCTGGTTTGCTTTCCGTTATCAATCAACTGAAAAACGTACTTCATTTTATTTCCCGCACAATAATAAACTGGAAGTTCTGTGGACGACCGTACCAGCTATCGCAATGGCGGCACTTGTAGCTATAGGTCTTAAGAACTGGATGAACTTTACATCAGAGGCACCTAAGGATGCAACAATTGTAGAAATAGTAGGTAAGCAATTCAACTGGCTCATCCGCTATCCGGGTCACGACGGCGTTTTGGGAAAAAGGGATTTCAGGAAAATAGACGATGCTAATAACGTTTTAGGTCTCGACTGGAACGATAAAGACAATATGGACGATATCATTGCCCAAAATGGCGAACTTCACTTGGTTGTAAATAAACCCGTAAAGTTATTGATAGGATCACGCGATGTTATACACGATGTTGGTTTGACACACTTCCGCATGAAGATGGATGCTGTTCCCGGCATTGTTACCACCTTGTGGTTTACTCCTAGGTATACTACTGCCGAAATGAAAAAAATGACTGGCAACGATAACTTTGTGTACGAAATATCCTGTGACCAGATGTGTGGTAAGGGCCACTATTCCATGAGGGGTACAGTGGTAGTGCAGACACAGGCAGAGTATGATGCATGGATGCTGGCGCAACAGCCGTATTATGTTGGTACACACCCTGCCGCAGCGCCAGCCACACCTGCAGCAGATAGTACAAAAGGACCGAAAACCGACAGTGTAAAAGCAATTTCGATGAAGTGATCAAGCCTTGGTAAGGGCTAAAATTAAAAGCGAAAAAAATGAGTAACGAAGCAACAATTCACGGACCTGAGACTGCACATGCGCATGGTGCAGGTGCAGAACATAATGGTCATGAACATCACGAACAGCACTTCATTTGGAAGTATATTTTCAGCATGGACCACAAGATTATCTCCCGCCAGTTTTTGGTTACGGGGATATTTTGGGCAATAGTAGGGGCATTTTTCTCCCTTATTTTCCGTTTGCAGCTAGGTTTTCCTGACAGCACTTTTCCTTGGATGGAAAAGATACTAGGCGAATGGGCAAAGGGCGGTAAGTTATCGCCTGAGTTCTATTATGCCCTTATCACAATGCACGGCACCATCCTTGTGTTCTTCGTATTGACGGCAGGCTTGAGTGGGACTTTTGCAAACCTTCTCATCCCTCTGCAAGTTGGTGCACGCGATATGGCCTCGCCTTTTCTGAACATGCTTTCTTATTGGTTCTTTTTTGCTTCTAGTGTTTTAATGTTCATTTCCCTGTTCGTGCAAACAGGCCCTGCATCCGGTGGTTGGACCTCATACCCTCCTTTAAGTGCTTTAAAAGAAGCTTCTTTAGGTTCTGGCATAGGTATGGACCTTTGGATATTGAGCATGGCATTGTTTGTTATCTCCTCCCTGCTGGGTGGCCTTAACTATATCACTACAGTACTTAACATGCGTACCAAAGGCATGACCATGACACGTATGCCGCTTACTATATGGGCTTTGTTCTTTACTGCCGTGTTAGGTGTGCTTTCATTCCCGGTATTGTTCTCCGGTTTCGTGTTGCTGATTTTCGATCGCAACTTCGGTACCAGTTTTTATCTTTCAGAAATATTCATCAACGGTCGCGCTTTACCCCATATAGGTGGTTCAGCTATCCTTTACCAGCACCTGTTCTGGTTCTTGGGCCATCCCGAGGTGTATATCATTATGTTACCAGGTATGGGTATGGCTTCGGAAGTTATATCAGTGAATAGCCGCAAACCTATTTTTGGTTATTTAGCTATGGTTATTTCGCTTATCAGTATCGCATTGCTTGCATTCCTGGTGTGGGCACACCATATGTTTGTAACAGGTATGAGTCCGTTCTTGGGTTCTATTTTCGTGTTACTTACATTGTTGATCGCTGTACCTTCCGCAGTAAAAGTGTTCAACTGGCTTACTACTATCTGGAGAGGTAACCTTCGTTTCACGCCGGCTATGTTGTTCGCACTTGGTTTCGTATCTCTCTTCATTTCTGGTGGTCTTACAGGTATCTTTCTTGGAAATTCTGCCCTTGATATACATCTGCATGATACTTATTTCGTTGTGGCTCACTTCCATATAGTAATGGGTGTGTCGGCCTTCTTCGGGATGTTTGCCGGTATCTACCATTGGTTCCCGAAAATGTTCGGCAGATTTATGAATAATACATTGGGCTACATACATTTCTTTATCACTATAGCAGGTGCTTACCTTATCTTTTGGCCTATGCACTACGAAGGTATTGCTGGTATGCCACGTCGCTATTATGACTATAGCGCATGGGAGTCTTTCAAGCAATTCCAAAGTCTCAATAGCTTTATCAGTATCATTGCAGCTATTGTATTCTTTACTCAGTTCATCTTTGTCATCAATTTCTTTGTTAGTATATGGCGTGGTCGCAAGGTAACTACTCCTAATCCTTGGGGTGCCACCACTTTGGAATGGACTACGCCTATAAAGCCAGATCATGGCAATTGGCCAGGTGAGATACCTGAAGTACATCGTTGGGCTTATGATTATAAGGACGACGGACATGGTGGTGATTTCATTCCGCAGACTGTTCCTCTGAGACCAGGTGAAGAAGATGGACACTAGAGATTTCATTAATTAAAAATAGCATGGGCCACTTGTTGCAAAACAAGTGGTTTTTTTGTCTAGATCACGGCGGAGGAACGCGTATTAATTCGGGAATATGCATACCTACAGCCTCTACTTACCCTAAGGATCCTTAAATTATTCCCCACATTAAAATGGGCACAATAATAGAGAATGTGGACGGTAGATTGGCGATAATAATGAGTTGCTTTAGTTTTTCTTTTCCGGTCCTTAAAAAGGGTGATATATAGGTATAGCATACGGCGTGCATCTCTTTAGTAGAAGGAATTAAGGTTTGATATGATTTTGCAGTTTAATTTAAAAATTATATAGTTTATTTAATTTTAATTTTTTATAAATTTTATTTAATTAAGTAAAAATAGTTTAGCTTAGATTATATATGGGTATCGACAAAACAACTTTATTCATAATTTTATATTTTATGTCTAATGATATTCCTGGCAATTCATTATAGTAATTATTAAATTAAATTTGTCATAGTAAAAAATCATAATGGGATTTCGATTTTTTTGTATTTTCACCCCAAGAGAGATAAATTTCCTATGAATTGTCATCAATACAATATTTTTTGTTGCATTAAAATAACATTGTATGTGGTTTGAGTCTCTCCGAAGATTACCAGACCCTTATACTGAAGCTTTTCGGGAGGTAGCGCTAAACCACAATATCAAGACCTCAAAGCTCTTTGCTATAATTATTGGTTTGTTTTGTTCTGCATTGATTCTCTTAGATGTTTCTACCAGATCTTCAAATGTTTTTAAATATCCGGCAGAATATTCTATTGCTATAAGATTCATTTTTCTTTCTTCTTCTGTTTTTTATTTTTTATTTCTCCTTTGTAAGAAAATTGGTGCTGAAACAAAATACAAAGCATACAAATTGCTTACTGATTCTTATGCTTTGGTTATCGTTATCTCCTCTTTATGGGTCACTTTTGTGATGCAGCATAACCCCAGCAATACCATGTCGATATTTGTATTGGGTATATTGAGCGTGGCGGCACTGTGGATATTTGATAAAAAACAAACCTTCCTTATTGCTGCATTTATTTTGATACTTTTTAATGGTGGTTTGCATTATTTCCAAACAGATGGCTGCAAATTGTTGGCTAACTATATTACTGGCACATGTGTTACCATCTTCTTTGTTTGTATATCAAGGCTTTGTTTTTCAATGAATTTTAGGCATTTCAGACAACTGAAAAGTATAGAGCAAAGCAATCAGGAATTGGCAAAGATAAACGAGATGCAGACAGAAATACTGAGTGTTGTGGCACATGATCTCCGTTCTCCCAATGATACCATCATTGGCCTGGTAGATATATTGAAGCACCCTTCCACCACCAAGGAAGAAAACGGGGAGCTTTATGACATGATACTGACTGCATGTAGTATGTCGAAGGCTATAATAGGTGATCTTTTGCACATAGCAAAATACGATGAGAATAGTGTCTCTTTCGCCTCCTTTTCGCTGGATGACCTTATTGAAAATGTTGTGGTCCAATATCGGAAATATACAGATAACCCTCGTCGGGTGATATACAATAAGCCCCCGGAAAAGATATATGCTCTTATAAACAAGGAAAGAATGATGAGGGTGTTTGATAATTTGTTGAAAAATGCAACGAAATTCACGCACAGGGATGGCGTTATTACCATCACACTCAAATGCGAAGCAGGTAAGGTCAGCATTATAGTAGCTGATAACGGGATAGGGATTCCTGCTGAATTAATTCCTCTGTTGTTCAATAAGTTCTCAAAGGCCAGCAGAGTTGGTTTAAATGGGGAGGAATCTCATGGGCTCGGCTTGAGCATCTGTAAACTGATCATGAAGCAACATAACGGAGATATTACGGCCAGTAGCAAAGAAGGAAAAGGCACCCAAATGACATTGACCTTACCTCAGGCAAAGACATGAATCTATTCCTTTCTTACGCGCCCGCATATGGCACAACAAAATGTTATATCTCTATTTTTTATGTCCCCATTTTTTAACCTTTGGGGGTCAACAGAGTCAAAAGGGCTAAATTGAAGCACTATTGCTTAATATTAATTGAAGGGATCAGGGCCTCCATTACATTTTCATCTTGAAAAAAGGGTTTGTTTGGGTTTTCTTAAAAGGATATTTTTATTGTTTTGCGTCCTGCTTTCATCATACGCTATAAGCGCCCAGCACGCCATTCCAGTTTTGCCAGATAGCCTGCAACTGAACCGGCATCACAAGCATGTGTACGCTGTGAATGAGGAAGAAGACCTGATAGATATAGCCCGCAAATTTGTAAATAAAGGCGCCCAGAAACGGACCGACAGTGAAGGACGACAGTCGCAAAAGCTCAGGCTATCGGCTGTGCCTGCGGCGGGCTATTCATTGCAGACGGGCTTTGCTGTGTTGGCAGTGGCGAACGCTGCGTTCTATACCAGTAAACACCAGGATGCCAATATTTCAAGTGTGCTTACCAGTCTTACTTATTCACAACAGAAACAGGTAATATTTCCAATACAGGCAAATATCTGGAGCAAAGGGAACAAGTACAACCTCGTAACAGACTGGCGCTTCCTTAAATATCCATCATATACTTATGGTTTGGGCGGTTATACCACTTTCTACGATCAATATACAATAGATTACTCCGCCATACGCTTGCACCAGACACTCTACAGGATAATAATGAAGGACTTTTATGGAGGCCTGGGATATAATTTGGATTATTTTTGGAACATAAAAGAAGTAGATCCGCCGACAGGCACAGTAACAGATTTTGAACGTTACGACAGGAGTCCGGTGTCTGCAACCGAAATAGCATCTGGTCTTACATTCAGCCTTTTGTATGACTCCCGGAGGAATTCAATTAACCCGGAAGGCGGAACTTATGCCAATCTTACTTACAGGCCTAACCTTACTTTTCTTGGCAATAATGCTACATGGCGCTCCTTGATATTGGATGCGAGGCAGTATTATAAATTACCATTTGGCAATAACAATATCATTGCCTTTTGGAATTATGACTGGCTAACAGTGAGTGGCACTCCACCTTATCTTATGTTGCCAAATACGGGCGGCGACCCTTACAGTAATACAGGCAGGGGCTATATTCAAGGCAGGTTCAGGGGCAAGAATATGCTATACTTGGAATCCGAATACCGTTTTGCTTTGTCAGGCAACGATCTGTTGGGGGGCGTGGTATTTGTAAATGCCGAAAGTTTTAGCGAACAGGCAAGCAACCGCTTTGAGGTCGTCTCACCCGGCTATGGCGCGGGCATTAGGATAAAATTGAATAAATTCTCGCGCACTAATATAGCACTCGATTATGGCTTAGGTATCAATGGGTCTGGTGGTTTTTTTGTGAACCTTGGTGAGGTTTTCTGATATATAAATTGTTTGACCTGCACTTTTTGAAAAAAAATTAAGTCCACCTATTGGTTCTTTGATGCCTATTAAGCTCATTAATAATACGATATGTATTTGCAGTCGCATTATAAGAAACCGACCTTATTTTCCTTGTCTTTTATTAAAAAAAACATAGAGTGCATGACCCTATATTTTTTTATTTTTACGACAAAGGGTTCAAAGACCCTGCTGCTACTCCTCTTAAATGTTGAAACAAAATTTAGAAAGTAACTTTTGACCGAAGATACAGAAGAACTGCAAGAGCAACTGGAACTTTGGAACAATACAAAGTTTACTTATCCCTATGACAAGCCGCTGCAAGCCTTGTTCGAAGGGCAGGCGATAGCTTTTGCTGATAAAATAGCTGTTTTCTTTCTCGAACAAACACTTACTTATAAGGAACTGAATGAAACTGCCAACCAACTGGCAAATGTGCTGTTGGGATCAGGCATACAAAAAGGTGATACGGTAGGGCTCGCAGTAGATAGGTCAGAGAAGATGGTCATCGCCTTGCTGGCCATTTTGAAAGCAGGGGCAGCGTACGTACCAATAGATCTGGAATATCCCCCGCAACGGATAGACTTTATGCTGCGTGATGCGGGTGCGAAGGTCTTACTTACATCAAAAGAATATAAGGGCTTGTACCATTCACAGGCAAAGGAGATGCTGCTGGAGGATGCTTTGGAAAAAGGGAAGGAGCATTCTAAAAGCAACCCCGGCTTAGATGTAGACGAGAAAGACCTTGCTTATATCATTTATACATCTGGAACTACAGGCTCGCCTAAAGGAGTAATGATTGGGCATGGCAATATCGTGAACCTGCTTTGCAGTATGCAGCAAAAACAGATCATGAATGAAAATGACAGGCTACTGGCCGTGACGACTATTGCTTTCGACATCGCTGGTCTTGAATTATTCTTGCCCCTTATCACGGGAGCGCAGGTCGTCATTACGAATGAGCTGGTCTGCAGGGATGGTTTTGCCCTGCTGGAAACTATAAAAAAGAAAGGCATCAGCATCATACAGGCCACGCCACTTAGCTATAAGATAATGCTTGCTGCGGGCTGGAAAGAAAAACTCGATCTGAAAATACTGTGCTGTGGCGAACCTATGCCTCTTTCTTTGGCCAGAGACCTGATACCCCGTTGCCGCGCACTGTACAATTATTACGGCCCCACTGAGACAACTATTTATTCTACAGGAACAGAGATAACAGCGAAAGACGAAATAATAACAATAGGCAAACCGATCGGCAATACACAGATCTATATACTGGATGACGGTATGAACTTATTGCCACCGGGTAAAGAGGGTATCATCTACATAGCCGGCGCTGGTGTGGGGAAAGGTTATGTAAACCTACCCGAACTCACGAAGGCAGCTTTTGTAGACAACCCCTTCGCTTCTGGTGAGAAAATGTTCCGTACCGGCGATCTGGGGAAATGGATCAGGGATGGGAATATTTATTTTATAGGGCGTGTTGATCAGCAACTGAAGATACGTGGGTATAGGATAGAGCCTGCTACTATTGAAGCTGTATTATTATCCCAGCAGGAGATACAGGACGCGGTGGTGATAGCAAGAGAAGACGTGCCGGACAACAAAGTGCTTGTAGCCTATATCGTTTTGAAAAAAGATAGCGCTGTAGCACCAGGTAGTACCGATGCCTATATAAATAAATGGAGGAAAGCGATACAGGATAAACTCCCGCTTTTCATGATACCTAACGACCTTGTGGTGCTGGACAGATTCCCGGTATTATCGAGTGGGAAAGTAGACCGAAAAGCCTTGCCCAAGCCAAACAGGGACGATAGGGCCGACGACAAAAAATATAGCCCTCCAATATCTGAAATGGACAAGAAGTTGGAGAGGGTCTGGGCAAAAGCTCTGGGGCTTGAGAGAGTAGGCATAGATGATGATTTCTTCGAACTGGGTGGACATTCTTTGATAGCCGTGCTGATAATGGGGGAAATAGAAAAAGCAACAGGAAAAAGACTGCCGATAAATACACTTTTTATATCGCCAACTATAAGACAGATAAGTAAATTGCTGGGCTCTGATAATGCGGATATTGTTAACAGGTGTGTAGTGCCTATAGAGCCGAAAGGAACAAAACCCCCATTGTTCATAGTGCATGGAGATGGCTTGAATGTAATGATATTCAACTCCATGGGAAAAAAAATGAGCAACGACCAACCTGTTTTTGGCATCCAGGCAAAGGGCCTTAACGGGACAGACGATACCTACGACGACCTGAAAAAAATAGCCGCTTATTATATTTCTGAGGTATTGCTGGAATACCCCGATGGTCCTTATTGCCTTGCCGGTTATTCCTTTGGTGGTGTTGTGGCCTTTGAAATGGCCAAACAATTCCAGCAGATGGGTAAGAAGGTAGATATGCTTGCTATGTTCGATACTGAGATAGGGAATGTAGACTTCAAGGCTTCTCCCCTTAGCAGGCTTGGTAAAAAGATATGGCTGCAATTCCCTAAAATGCTGTTCATTGTTAAGTCCTTGTTCTATCAGCCCAGGGACATCCTCCAATACCAGGGTTATGTCATGAAACGGAAGTATAGGTATCTGTTGGGTAGGCTGGGTTTGCAAAAGACGGATGAAGCCGAAAAAATGACCCCCCATGAAAAGAACATTGTGAAAAAGCATCTCATCGCTTACCAAAATTATGACCTCAGCCCTTATAGTGGAAGGATAGACCTGTTCAGGGTAAAGAAAAGGGTTTATTTTTTACAAGACCCAATAACCCTGGGCTGGTCACCATATGCGGAAAAAGGCGTGCAGGTGCATGAGATACCGGGCGACCATAAAACATTCCTGTTACCACCCAATGACAAAGTGTTTGCAAACACTTTACAAAGCGTCATAGATGAAAGGATAAACAGCACGAATTAAGATTGGTCGTACCCCGCTCAACGTACTAATGTAATATCTCCCTTGAACATTATTTTGTTGCCCAGGTTGTTATGCCCTTTCACATAATAGTAATAAGAGTCTATAGGCTGCGGCACATTGTTAAACTCGCCATTCCAGCCTTTTTCGTAAGTATGTGTGGTGAAAACAAGCTGCCCCCAACGGTTGTACACCGAGAATTCATCCAGGATGAAGTCGCAGTAAGCTATAGGGTAGATCTCATCGTTATGCCCGTCATTGTTTGGAGTAAATGCATTGGGCATAAAAAAGGCTGTTGAAATATCGGCCTTTACCGATATTGAATCTGATGCATAACATCCATTGCTGTCTGTGCCACTGACCACGAACTGAGTAGAAGCAGTTGGGTAGACTTCTGGCTGCGATGAAGTAGCATTGCTACAGTATGTAGCAGGTTGCCAGTTGTATTTTGCCAATCCGCTTGCAAACAATTGCACCGAATCATTTTTACAGTTTATTTCTTTTCCGTCGCTGCTTATCTGTAATAATGGCTTAGGGAAAACATTGACAAATACCGAATCACTACCCTTGCAGCCGGAAGAGTCGCTTCCAGTAACAACATACTCAGTGGGTACTTTGGGCGCGGCTACCGGGTTCGGGATCTGGGTATCACTTAGGCCAGATGCCGGAGACCAGGAATAGTTACTGGCACCTGTAGCGTTGAGCTGTGCAGAATAACCATAGCATATGGCCGTGTCGCTATACGCCTTCACTGTTATAGGGTTGTAGCTCACACTGGTATAGTGTATGGTATCCTTATATCCACTGCTGTTCGTTGTTATCAGGGTCACCGAATAAGTGCCGGGACTAGTATAAACATGGGTTACGGGGTTGCCCGTGCCTGTATGCGAATCGCCAAAATCCCAGTGGTAGGAGTTTATAGAGGTATCGCCGCTGTGCGCAGTAAAAACATATTTGTTGCAACTGTCGCTTGCGGTTATGGTCACTGTATCGGGTATGGTTTTCACATATGCACAGATCGAAACAGTATCGGTGCAGGTATTGTGATCGAGGTCGGTGACGGTCACCACGTAACTATATGTGCCAACAGTTGGAATGTTGACAGTAGGGTTGGACACGGTGTCCGGGCTAACGAAGCCTATGGTTGGAACCCACAGATAATGATAGAGCCCACTGCAAGAGGCACCATAGGCTGCAGTTGGGTTCCCTCCCAGTACATAGGTCTGCCCGAGGAGAATGCATGTATCCTTGCCTGCATCCGCTTGCAGGAAGCCCGGACCGAAGGATATATCATCTATAGCGAAATCATGACCTGTAACCACGGGGTTATAGTCGGTAATACTGGCGAGTGCCACGGTGCTGCTCCCTGAGTTCCATGTGCCACTTAGCTGTATCCAGTTATTTGGAGTTGTTGATGACAAAGTGAGGCTCAGTGAAACCGCAGTGCCATTCACGAACAACTGCACCGTAGCCGGAGAAGCTGCAAAGCTCGTGCTAAGCATGGAACAGAACCAGGCGCTGAATGTGTAATTTGTATTTGGCAGAACATTTATCGACTGCTCTACCTGGTAAACATACCCGGTAGCGTTCCTGGGGTCGCAATACAAATAGTGCCCTCCGGCTGCGTTGGTAGTATGGTCTATGGTTGGTTCATTAAGGTATGCCGGTTGCAACGTTTGCCCTGCTATGAATATAAAGGTGGTGCTGCCATAGTAGGGCGGATTGGGATTCGAATAATTATTGACCGAGTTCAACCCGCTACAAAGAATGCCTGTGGCCGTATCCTCAAAAGTCCCGTTCACCCACAGATTCGGAATATTGCATCGGTGCCAGGCCCCTGCATGGATACTAAACAGCAAAAATGCAACTATGAGGAAATGGTGTTTGGATCTCATACATGGGCAATTAAAATAAAAAGCAAGACTTATTCCGGTCTTATTGTATTGACAAGGTCTTTTCGTTGCTCACAAATACCTGGTCCCCGACTGATGCAATGTGTAAGTATATAAGACAAATACTACATTAAAAAAGTTGGGTCTTTGGCCAGAATATCTTTTTTTAAATACCTCGTGTCACCCACCATGTAAGGCCCTTGGCCGTTTATTCAAATACCACCGACTCGATAACTACAGGCTCCAAGGGGCGGTCGGAATGATCTGTAGGCACAGCACCAATAGCCTCAACAACTTCCATACCCTTTACTACCGTACCGAAGGCTGTGTGCTTGGGGTTCAAAAAGCTGTTGTTGGCCAGGTTGATGAAGAACTGGCTGCCGTTGGTATTACGGCCTGCATTTGCCATAGATATAGTGCCTTTGCCGTTGCTATTTGCAGGGCCTATCTCATCGTCGAACTTATAACCCGGCCCACCTGTGCCCCACATGTGTTTTTGAGCTTCATCTTTGGTAAGCGGATCGCCACCTTGTATCATGAAACCACCGATGATGCGGTGAAACTTGACGCCATCGTAAAAGCCAGACCTAGCTAGCTTCACAAAGTTAGCGACTGTATTGGGTGTCAGTTTGTCTGAGAATTCTATTACAATATCTCCCTTATTTGTCCGGATAGTACCTTCCATATTGTTATTATTTGTTGTTATGGTCTTTTCAAATTTTTGTCCAGTTCTTTGTCGAACCAGTCTTCTTTTTCTTCTTTAGTTTCCTCCAGATCTTTAATGGTCTGCGCCCTCACTTTTTTCAAATCTTCCACCTGCTCTTTTAAAGGAGGCAATTTGTATGCAGGTCTTTTATGTACTTCTTTTCTTTTTCTCGCAGCCATTGCTATTATGTTTAATGGATGAGTATATGGTTTGTTGCTCCAAGTGTCCAAAACTAGGGAAAAATGATCGTTTTTATGGGTAGAGGCAGAATGATGTGTTTTTTATGTTGAATTCCAGCCTGAGGGTGGGTGTGTTGGACGGGATGAGAACGCCGCGCTAATATTGGGCCAGACGGGTGTGCCATTTT
>Ga0206910_1089_pt1 | contig 17889 bp, 19 predicted proteins | sample Alteio_BWOrgHeat_77_FD_152949 | JGI IMG/M metagenome (GOLD analysis project Ga0206910, IMG submission 152949) | Enriched cells from forest soil in Barre Woods Harvard Forest LTER site, Petersham, Massachusetts, United States -... | ecosystem: Environmental > Terrestrial > Soil > Temperate forest >... | reverse complement strand
GAATTTTCCTTTTTCATGGGTGTATGATTACCCTATAGGTGATATCGCTGGCATTCAATTCGGATTTTTCAGGCTCAAGGGTGGATTTCTTTCTGATAAGACATTGATATATGATTTATTGGTTAGAGTAAGTTTATTAATAATAATTGCATTTTCATTTTTTCTAATATTATATCCACTGACAAAAAATACCTGAAAAATTATTTATAGCTCCAATCAATCGATTTATGGATTTAATTTTAAATAACTCATATAAAGAAAATGTAATTAAATCTTTGCCAGTTGAATTAGAGGTATTAGAAACAAAAATATTAGCATTATTAAATACAGCAACAGAACACGCCAAAAATAAGACTGCCGTTGAGTTAGGATATCTTTCTGCCCGTCTTGCCCATGACATACGGTCTCCTCTTGCAGCCATGGAAATTAGCATTGATTATTTAACAATAATACATTCTCAACATGATTTTAACGTTTTAATCCACGGCATCCAAAGCGTGAGAGATATTGCTAATAATGTATTAGAACGCTACCAAAATACTCAAGCTAATACTATGATACAATCACAAATGTGTCGTGATGATGGCAACATAGATCGCCCTATTTTATTATTTACAACAATTGAAATGATTTTGTCTCAAAAACGCTATGAATGGGGCAATCGGCCTTGTGCTTTACATTTTAAGTCTTCTTCAGAAGCAAAGTTTTCCTGGATTAAAGCATCGCCTAATGAAATTAGGCGTTTATTATCAAATTTACTTAATAATTCTTATGATGCGATATATGATAAAAAGGATGGCATAATAAATTTATCATTAAGCTTAACTGACAATAATGTAGAAGTTGACATAGATGATAACGGATGCGGAATTCCTACTGAAAAAATTAATGATATATTAAACGGCCTCAGTTTAAAGCATAATGGAAACGGTCTCGGGCTTTCAGGTGCTAAAATATATATAGAAAATTCAGGAGGGAAGTTACATCTTGTCTCGACATTAGGGAAAGGTACCTCTATAAAATTAATTTTCCCCAAAATTAAAGATGCAACATGGTTTAAAAAAGAAATTATATTGAATAATATAAATACTGCTGTAGTGTTAGACGATGATTTTTCTATTTTAATATCCTGGGAACAAAGATTAAGTAAATTTGGTTTAAAACCTAAGTTGTTTTCTGACTATTATAGTGCATTAGAGTGGTTGATGGAAAATAAACGATTAATTTCTACTACTATTTTTATAGTTGATTTTAATTTAGCAAAAGCCGAAAATGGATTAATGCTTTTAGAAAAAATTGAAGACAATAATTATCGTTATTTAATTACTGATAGCGCTGAAACATTATATTGCCAACAAGCAGCAGAAAAAGCAGGCGTTTGGCTCATTCCTAAATCTATCGCTAAAGATATCAGCTTATCTTTTTTACCATAATATAATTCAGGAATTGTATTATGACCCCCGTAAATTAGACCACCAAAAAGCAAAAATTTAGGCCATAATAGCCCTCCCAACAGGAGGCAAAAATGGGTAAGCATAGAAAGTGGTCATCTGAACAAAAATTTGAAATTGCACTACAAGCACTCAAAGGTGAAGTCACGCTTAACGACATCTGTAAACGCTATGAAGTTGCCCCATCTCAGGTTAAAGAATGGAAAAAACATGTACTTGAAAAGGGAGCAGCTATATTTTCTAAAAACGATCAAGGAACGGAAGCGATTCATAAATTAGAATGTGAACAAAGCAAACTATATGAAAAGATTGGCCAATTAACGGTAGAGCGAGATTTTTTAAAAAAAGTGTGGAGCAAATTCCCCGGGAGCAGCGAAGAGAATTAGTTGAGATTGCTCCTGAGAAATTAAGTATGAGGCGTTGTTGTGATTTACTTGGCTTAAATCGCAGCACGATGTATTACAAGGAAAAGCCTGTAGATATTGATGATATTGATTTGCTGAATGCAATTCGTGATGTATGGGAACGACGACCATTTTACGGATATCGGCGAATTACGAAAGAGTTAAGAGCAAACGGAATTCAAGTAAACCGCAAACGTGTACAACGATTAATGTCGTGGGGAGGAATATGCGCAATCTATCCTGGCCCCAACACGAGTCGACGAAACAGGTTGCATGCTATACAATGGGGTCACTTCAGATTCCCTTGGAACACTAATTGGTGGAGCGGCGTCAATTGAGCTGGTGTGGTTTTTCAGGGTTTTTATAGGGTTTTTCTGAATTTTTAGAGAAAAAAATGCCCCCAGAAATGCCCCTTGGTGTCGGTACTGGCGGGGGAATTGAACCTGCGTCCTACGCCGTCTATATTATTCGCGAATCGCGAATCTTGAATCGCGAATCTTGAATCTTGAATCTTGAATCTTGTAAAAATATTTCATACTGCACTTATGAGTTAACAGGAAGTAATATGTTAAATGTTGAGCCTTCATTTACAATACTTTCAATAGTGATCTTCCCACCTAATTTATTCAGCATCAAAAGAACATTGCTCAATCCAAGTCCAATTCCTGGATATTTCCCCATTTCAGGAGATTCGACCCGAGAAAATGGTTCAAATATTAACTTCTGGTTAGCTTTATCAATACCAATACCGGTATCTTTTATCTTTATCACTACCCATTTTTGACGCTCGATCTCCTCCATTTTAGCAAAAATTGTTATTCCGCCGGAGTCAGTAAATTTAATTGCGTTAGATACGATATTAAGAATAATTCTATGAATCATTAATCTGTCACTATTGTAGTTAATAGGTAAATCTGGATAATGACAATCAATATTTAACATTTTTTCTTTAGCTTTAACAGAAACAAATAAAATAACTTCGTTAATGATCGCTTCAATATTAATATTTTTAATATCTAATTCATATTTATTACTATTCAGCCTAGAATAATCTAATACATCTTCAAGAAAAATCATTAGCTGTTCTGATGAATCAACAACTAATTTTTGTAATCTTTTTAATTCTGGATCATTTATTTTCTTATAAATTGATCGAGACATATGATAAATGCCGCTCGCAGGTGTCCTAAAATCGTGAGACATATTCATAAGAAATTCCGCTTTAATTCGCGTAATTGATTGTAATTCATTTATCGATTTCATGATGAATTTAGTCAATTTTTCTACTTCATATATTTCAAAATCATCGCCCTCGTCCTTTCTAACATTTTTATTATTTATAACCTCAATTTGCTTATTCAAGCTGAAAATATTTACACTGTCAATCTCAATATATTCATTTATAATATTTTCTAATCGACGCAATGTTGATGAAATTTTTGTGGATAAATAACTGCTACCAATAATGGATAGAACTGAAAATGGAACAAGAATAGATAAAAACCCTGGGGTAATTTGCCTATAGCCATAATGTTCTGAAAATAAATAAGTTGATCCAATAAACAAAAGTACTGATCCTAGCCATAATATAAGCGACCATATTGTAATTTGGGATTGCAGACTATTTACCGGTAACAGACGAAATTCTTCATCATTTTTTTGGTTTAAGCTCAAACTACAACCGACAAAAATTATTAAAAGCCCTAGTACCCAAGTTGATTCGAATGGGCTTAAATAAGGTATTGAGCCTGATACTACATAATATCGTATTATAAAATCAGATGAAACAACGATTAAGTATCCAATCGTAAGAAATTTAATCAGCTTACCTTTTGCTCTTGCCAAACAAATTGTTGCTAATGCAAAACCGCATACTTCAAAAATAGTATCGATTGATTGAAATAAACCAATTGCCGAAAAATAATTAATTTTCCAAGGTATCCCAAACATAAACATGATGAACATTAATACAGATAAAATGATGTTAGGAATATAAAATGTTTTCCTTCCATTAGTCACGGGATTTCTATTTATTAAAATTAAATTAGCCCATACAATTAACTGAAGCAATAAAAACACTGCGAATGGGACATCAAATAGTGTTACTATAATCGTGCTTTTATAATTAAAATTAAATACATTTAAAACGACGTTATAAATTAAATCTGCTATGAGGGAAGCAATAAAAGAAACTGCCAAAATTAAAAATAAATTTTTTTGTGGCCTGATTTTAACTCTTCTCCATAGCTTAAAAGTTAATATAGCTGCAATTGCATCTAATCCAGCCTCTCCTATTAAAAGTAAATACGCTGAGTAACGTTCCGCCCATGAAATATTCTTTAAAACAGTATAAAGAAAAAAGAATATCACCCACCCTGCCAATGCCTTTATAATTAAAAGCTGATTGTTTGGAATGAGGATTTTCATATTTTTGCCATTACACGAGCTGGTAAACCATCCATTTCATTAATCTTTATTGGCATGATATAAATTTTACATCTTCCAACTGGTACATTATTGAGCTCTAATCCTTCAACTATGAGGACATCGTTTGATAATAGCGACTTATGGACTGATCTCGCCCCGATTTTGTAGACACAGCTATGCGACATCCTTGCATTGATTCTCAAATACTTCTGGAGCAATTGAGCCAATTGTAGAATGCCGACGAACACGATTGTAATACACTTCGATATAATGAAAAACACTTTGTTTAGCTATTTCTCTTGTTGCATAACGTTCAGTGTAAATTAATTCTGTTTTTATGCTGTGAAAAAAACTTTCTGCAACAGCATTATCCCAGCAGTTACCTTTACGACTCATGCTGCAAATAAAGCCAAATAATTTAAGCATTTTTTGATAATCATTAGAACAATATTGCGATCCCCTATCAGAATGATCTAGCCCCGCTTCAGTAGACACGTAATTTTGATAAACTACGAGTCAACTACAGAGGTGTTAGAAAATGTCGAAATCGGTAAGAAAATATACAAAAGAATTCAAACAAGAAGCGATTAATTTAGCATTAAAATCCCCTTCCGTGGAAAAAACAGCAAAAGAGCTGGGCATACCTCCTGCCACCCTGCATACCTGGATCTATGCATTAAAAAGAAAAGGCAATATCACAACAGTTGACGCGAATACTGGCAAGGATATGGCGACTTTAATTGAGGAAAATCGTCGCTTGCATAAGGAGTTAACCATTGCCAGGGAGGAAAGAGAAATACTAAAAAAGGCGGCGACGTACTTTGCTCAACATCAGAAGTAAAGTACGAGTTTATCAAGGCGAATGAATCCAGTTTTAGCATCAAAAGGATGTGCAATATGTTTTCAATAGAACGTAGTGGTTACTATGCTTGGCTGAAGCGGAAACCCGGAAAGCGTGCGATATCAAATGAAGAATTAGATAAAAAAATCAGAACTGCGTTTGATAAGCATCACGGGCGATATGGTGCAAAGCGTCTATCCGATGAGTTGCGTGATAATGGTGAAATATGCAGTAAAAATCGTGTTGCAAGAAGAATGAAGCATCTTGGCCTGCGTGCCAAGGCAAGAAAAAAATTCAAGGTCACAACAGATTCAAAACATAATCTGCCTGTCGCACCTAATTTGCTAAATAGGGATTTTACTGCAACAGCGCCTAACCAGAAATGGTGCGGCGATATTACCTATGTCTGGACAGATGAAGGTTGGATGTATTTGGCCGTTGTCATTGACCTGTATTCACGTGCAGTGATTGGATGGTCAATTCAGCCAACCATGACGCGCCAGCTAGTATGTGATGCATTGATGATGGCTTTATGGCGTCGTGGCTTTCCACGTGGGATACTTTTTCATTCTGATAGGGGATCGCAATATTGTTCTAATGATTATCAAAAAATGCTTAAATTATTTGGCTTTACTTGCAGCATGAGTCGTAAAGGTAACTGCTGGGATAATGCTGTTGCAGAAAGTTTTTTTCACAGCATAAAAACAGAATTAATTTACACTGAACGTTATGCAACAAGAGAAATAGCTAAACAAAGTGTTTTTCATTATATCGAAGTGTATTACAATCGTGTTCGTCGGCATTCTACAATTGGCTCAATTGCTCCAGAAGTATTTGAGAATCAATGCAAGGATGTCGCATAGCTGTGTCTACAAAATCGGGGCGAGATCAAACATTCCCTGAAACAATAATTTTATTTAATGGCGGCGCCGCATAAGCTGTTGGTAGTCCTGGGCTTTGTGAGCCAAATTCCGGAGGGAACACAAACTTAAAACCATGAATTAAAAATTCCTCGCAGAATTGAATAATAGGTACAAGTTTTTTTCCGCCGTTATCATCCTTGTTAAAAATAGGCCCAAGTAACTTCGCTTGTAATAATCGTTTGAGTGCATAATTGACCTGCGATGAGCTTAAGCAAAGTTCCTCTGCCAGAGTAGCTTGTGTCCAATTTTTCTTCTTTTTTTGATAAGAAAGAAGTTTTGCCAATACAACTATGTCTTGTGGTTTCATCATTTAGCTATTATATCATTCTAGATTCTAGAATCTAGAATAAGGTCGAACAGACAAAAGCCTATGTTCTCAAAAAAATCTGTGCAGTATTTACTTTTGGGACTCATCAAAAATTGTTTGGCGGCCAATGTTCACATTGATTGAGTAACTAATTGATAATAAATAATTAACTGAATGTGGTTTTTTCTGAAAAGCCTCAAATAGAGCCAAAAATCTACGTATGACGACAAAATTAACCCGAGGTCTCTTGTGATTGATATGTCTAAATGGAAATAATTACTCTATACATTTAACTTAATGTCATCTTATTAAATATGGTGCGATAATTTAGCATCTATCAGTAAACTAAAGCGGATGTAAAAATCATGACCATACCAAACTATCAAGCGGTGATGTTGCCATTACTTAAGTTGGTAGCTGAGCATGGATCTTTAAATCGGGCAGATGCGGTTCAGTTATTGGCTGATGAGTTTAACTTGACTGATGCTGAGCGTCGAGAGCTCCTGCCAAGTGGTAAGATATCAATTATTCAAAGTCGTGCCGGGTGGGCGAGAACGTATCTTGTAAAGGCTGGTCTTTTGGCGTCGTCTCAGCGCGGTGTTGTGGTGATAACAGATCGTGGAAAAAAAGCCCTTTCAGATGGATTGAAAAATATCGATTTGCAATACTTAAAAAAATTTGAAGAGTTTCGCGATTTCTTGACTTCATCTCACAAAGATGAAGGAGGTGTGCCCGCTATTGATGCAAATCAAGATACCCCAGAAGAAGTGCTTGATGAAGCTCATTCACAATTAAAAAATCAGGTTCTTAGCGAAACTATCGATAAAATTAAATCATGCTCTCCACAATTTTTTGAAAATTTGGTTGTCGATATTGTTGTAAAAATGGGCTATGGAGGATCACGTAATGATGCGGGTCGCGCTATTGGACAGTCAGGGGATGAAGGCATTGATGGGGTGATTAATGAAGATCGACTTGGTCTTGATGTGATATACCTGCAAGCAAAGAGGTGGGTGGGTAATGTTAGTCGGCCTGAAATTCAGAAGTTCGCAGGTGCGTTACAAGGTAAGCGAGCTAAAAAAGGCATTTTTATCACAACCTCCAATTATTCATCAGAAGCACGTGAATATGTAAAAAACGTAGATGCAAAAATTATACTAATTGATGGGCAGCAGCTTGTAAAATTGATGTGGGAGTTTAATGTTGGGTTAAGTGTTTCTGCGTCGTATGAAATTAAGAAGTTGGATATAGATTACTTCAACGAGTAGCTAAAATTATTAGGCATTACTAATTACGATTTTTTTGTTCGCGTCCTAGTATTTTTTCAACGAGGGTTCTTTTTGTTTCATTTATCTTATCTCCATTTTTCATGATTTCATATAGAGCTACTTCTGGAAAATTCAGGTATATTTCGAGGCGTTTTAAAACATCTTTTCCGCTAGTCTTGTTTTTTTCAATTCTATGCAAGGTAGATGTGGCTACATCAAATAGCTCACTAAATTCTCTAACGGTAAGCTGCAAATGTTTCCGATACTTAATAAGGTCATCACTCGTGATCGAATGATGCAGAACTGGTGCAAAAACAAAAGAAGATGGGCCCTTTTGCCCAAGTGTTGCAACTAATATAAGCGGGTCATTTTCGTCAAGATCAATGCCAACCATTTTACAGTACTCAGAGTAAGCGGGATTTCGTTTCGAGGGAATTCTATCTTCAAAGGATGGGAATAGTTTTTTTGAGGTGAATTTTTTGGATGATAATGGTAGATCAGGGCCTAGAGCTATAGCTTTGTCTTTGTAGATGTACGAATCAGCGTAAATAAAAATGAAATTTGAATTTGAGCGTGACAGACGCCCCACGTATTCACGAGTTTTTCTTTTTTCAAGGTATATATCAACCGCTGTTATGTTTTTTAATTTATTTTTCATGCCTGAAATCTCGAATTCTTTTTTCGATTAGTTTTATAAAGGCGTTTTTTCTTTTTATAGGTAAATCAGCGTTTTTTACTAAATCCATTATATTTGATGACTGCATAATGATTTTTTTACGAAACTTTTCAGCAATTGAATCGTGGCCTAATCTTTCAAATTCAGTAATATAATCTTGAGGTTTTGGGTTTTTAGATGCCTTTGTCCATACGCAGCCACTTGGATTTGTATCAGAATCTAGCAGAAAGTCCTCTTGTATGCCAATGAAGGATGGGTTGTCATATACAGGTGATAATTTTTTTACGTCAGCAGTTTCAATTATCCCAAGATTTCTTCCATGTCTGTCGTTATTTCCAATAAGGGAATCAAATAGACAGATATCTATAAATTTGGCAACATCGGCAAGTCTGCCGGTACTTCTCAGAATTGCATTTATAATTTCTTCACAGCTGTGATTTTCTTCCCCAATAGGCAGATACTTGTAGATATGCTGAAGCGCACCAATATAGTCTTGCATAAAATTGCGAGTTACAAAGGTGATGCGGCCATTGAAATTTATAAGATGATATGGAGGGATATCCATGCCCAATAGTTCTGCAATGTGATTGCAGAGGTATTCTATAACAGGGAGGTCTGGATATTCAGGTTCCTGAATTTTTAAGATATACGATACTTGACCAAGTTTAGCGGAATATTTTAAATAAACACCTTGAAAAAATGTATCTACTTTTTTCTTTATCTCAGCGTTACTTAGTTTTGAACATGATTTTTTTGGATCAAGGTCTTGGAATTCCGCTGATTTCTGTAGATTAAAGCTTGCAATAAAGCACTCTTCATGGAGTCCATATGTTGCAGTCGTTTCAATTGTGTTTTTGCATTTGAGACATATCATAATGTATGCAATATACCACAACAAATAATTGTATGCAATTGCATCCAGTAATAGACTGTATGCAATTGGACACAGTTATTTACAGATAAAAAGACAGCTCTTCGGGGTCAATTCATTATATATCAATGAGATATGATCAATAAATAATCAAAATTAACATCTATAGTCCAGTATGCTTGCTTTGACCAGTAATTTATATCCGCATCAGCAGTTGGTTGATTGAAAAATCGTTTTCTTTCTTCGTTTTCTTCCTATTTTTGACGAAAGTCATTGTCATGCCTTTTATTTTGGACGTAAATGCGACGAAGTTCATAATCAGTTTTTTGGCTTAATTCTTTATCGGTGTAAAATTTTGGTGTTATCGGCATACCTAAAAAATCACCGTGTGATTTAAAGGCTGTCAGCATCATGGCGGTTTTTATTTCATTAATTAGTGTGTCTCTTTTCCAAGTTTCAAATTCCATCATGATAAATTCCCCAGAATGTTGTTGGCTACAAAAATTCCAAAATGTATATTTTTTGCCCCAGTTAGATCAATGACTAGGATTCTATCGTAAATCAATGCTTGAAGCTGATGTGATTGATTGCATGGTTGCGCTTCCAGGGCAGCTTTTTTATTCAACGCAAATTCCAGCTTGTCTTTGGTTTTTAGCGCGCGATAAATCAAATGGACAGGCTGGTAAAGAGCACCTGCGTGATAGACGGGGCTTGATATTATTTATTGATGCACGGAAATTGGGGGTGATGGTTGATCGTACCCGTCGTGAATTAACTGATGAAGATGTGAGAAAAATTGCAAATACCTATCACGCATGGCGTGGTGAGAAAAATGCTGGGGAACATGCGGATATACCAGGATTTTGCAAATCAGCGACGCTAGAAGAAATTCAAAAACAAGGTTGCGTGCTCACACCTGGACGATATGTTGGAGCGCAAGAACAAGAAGAAGATGGCGAGCCATTTGAAGAAAAAATGAAGCGTTTAGTTTCCGAATGGAAAGCGCAACAAAAAGAAGCGTCAAGATTGGATGCACTGATTGCTGCTAATTTAAAGGGGCTTGGTTATGACTTCTAAAAAAGCATTGCAAGGAGAGCAGAAATTTTTTGCAGATATTCGTGATTTGCTTCATGTGGGGCGTGAGACGGCTTATCGCTCAGTGAATACCATCATGGTTAAAACGTATTGGCAAATTGGTAAGCGGATTGTGGATGAGGAACAGAATGGCAAGGCACGTGCGGACTATGGCGATTACTTAATAGTGAATTTATCCCGCTATCTAACTGATTGTTTTGGAAAGGGATTCTCGGTTGCCAATCTCAAAAATATAAGACAATTTTATCAGACATTTCCTGCGTTTAATGAATTGGCTACGCACTGCGTAGCTAATTTAGGGTGGACTCATTTACGTCTTATTATGCGCTTAGATAGTGAAAAAGAACGCCATTATTATCTTCAAGAAGCAAGCTCGCAAAATTGGAGTTCACGCCTTTTAGAACGCAATATCAAAAGTGGTTATTATCGACGTTTGCTTTCTTCTCAAAATAAGGCAATAGAACAATTAGAAGAAGCCTCCTCATTTATCAAAGACCCTTACGTTTTAGAATTTTTAGATGTACCAGATGATTTATCTGGTAAAGAATCTTTTTTGGAATCTAGCATAATTGGGCATTTGCAAAAATTTCTGTTGGAGCTTGGAAAAGGTTTTTCCTTTGTCGCAAGACAAATGCGTGTGAGCACAGAAACTTCACATTTTTACGTCGATCTGGTGTTTTACAATTATCTTTTAAAATGTTTTGTGATTATTGATCTTAAAACTGAAAAATTAATGCATCAAGATATTGGGCAAATGGATATGTATGTTCGCATGTTCGATGAATTGAAGCGCGGAGAAGGCGACAATCCCACGTTAGGTATTATTCTTTGCATGGATAAAGATGAAACAATGGTTAAATATTCTGTGTTGAAAGAGAGTAAGCAATTGTTTGCCTCTAAATATAAAACTATTCTGCCGACGGAAAAGGAGTTGGTGAGTTTTATTGAGCGAGAAAATTGGGAGAGTGAGCTATGAAATTCCGATACCCCAAAATACGCTTTAAAGATTTGTTAATAGAGCCTGTAAGAAATGGAATATATAAAAAAAAGGAACATCATGGCAAAGGTTGTAAGATTATTAATATGGGTGAGCTATTTGGGTATTCAAGGTTGTTTGATGTGCCGATGAAGCGTGTCGAGTTGAACGATAATGATATTAAAAAATCATTGGTTAAGCTTGGTGATTTATTGTTTGCTCGTCGTTCATTAGTTGCAGAAGGTGCTGGACAATGCTCTATTGTTAAAGAGATTGTTGAGCCTACTACATTTGAAAGTTCTATCATTCGTGCTAGACCGAATCCTGATTTAGTTTCAAGCGATTATCTCTATTATTTTTTTCAATCTTATATTGGTAAAGAATTAATGAGAAGCATACTAAGACAGGTTGCTGTTTCAGGTATTACTGGCACAGATTTAATGGAGCTATATATTGATTGCCCAGATATTCATGAACAACACGTCATTGCCCATATCCTCTGCACACTTGATGACAAGATCGAGCAGAATCGAAAAATGAATGAAACGCTGGAAGCAATGGCTCAGGCATTGTTTAAATCGTGGTTTGGAGAGGAAAATGCGATCCATCAAAAAATATTGTTTGGGGATTTAGTTCATCCTAAAAAGGGTAAAAATATTACTAAAGCTAATGTCAAAGAAGGTAAAGTTCCTGTTGTTGCAGGTGGAATTGAACCATCTTGCTACCATAATATGGCCAATACAAAATCGCCTGTTGTTACAGTGAGTGCTTCAGGCGCAAACGCTGGTTTTGTTAATTTATATCATGTACCTGTGTGGTCATCTGATTCTTCATTTATTGATAATTCGATTACACCATATGTTTATTTTAGTTATATTTTTTTGAAATCAAATCAAGAAACTTTGTTTGAAAAACAAGAAGGAAGCGCGCAGCCGCATATCTATCCGAGACATATGATGAACTTAGAGGTGCCGTTAATTTCAGAAAAGTTACTTTTGAAATATGAAAATACAGTTTCATCGTGGTTTGAAAGAATTAGAGAAAATATACAACAAAATGAGACGCTCACATCCATCCGCGATACCCTCCTCCCTAAACTCATCTCTGGCCAACTCCGCATCAAAGACGCCGAGAAATTTCTGGAGTCACATATCTAATGGCCTTTCTCTCTGAAGATGATATTGAACAAGCATTACTAAATCAATTACGCATGCTCAATTACGCTATTGAACGCGAAGAAAATATTGTAAGCGTTCAGGTACCTGTTATGCTGCAACAGCCAAATTATGCCTATCAAGCTGAATCACTGTATGCCTTGGTAAAAGTGAAGGTGCTTGTTTTCCTGCTTGATGCGCACACATTGCTTCAGCTAAAAATCCAAAAACAGATCGTTCTTGTAAACGGCAGGTTGCAACAACTGTCATGACACGTTCAAGATATAACGTTCCATTTGATGACCATGTACCAAAACAAATTTTTCGCCAAATTACAATTTGCCGCAACACTCGCTCAGCAATATTATTGGTTGGTTCAACGCCAACTGTATCAACAAATTTCCAAAGCGCTTCTTTCATTTTTAAAATTTGCAAACAAGTATTTTTAGTTTTATAGTGTTCCGCGCGAGTACCATTCATTAAAATTTTTTCAACATGACGACGAATAGGCTTCATCACGATTTTAAATTTTTTGCGCGTCATCGTTCCATCACGAACTTTTTGCCAATGATGAAATATAAGTCGAGTATAATAAAGCAATCGAAAGCCGATCCATTTGGAATGCCCAGAACGCTCAGATATTTTTTTAAAATCTCGCTTAAGGTGAGCCCAGCAAACTTGTCTAAACTTGGCTTCTACCCAATAATAAGCAGAGTAACGATCTGAGCCTAAAATTCCACTAAATGTTTCACCTAATAAGGCTTTAGCAGCTTTAGCGCTACGTGTCGTAACAATCATCAACACGGCAACCATGTTGGAAACCGCAACCCATGTCCACATTCTTTTGCCGCATTCGGCATGACTGGTTTCGTCGCAATTAACAATTTTTTGTTCTTTAACATAGGCTTTCGCTTCTTCGACGGGCGCTTTAAGTGCTGCGCTCACTGTTTCTTCCGCACGCTTAACAGTCGCAATGCAAATGGTGAAATGAAAAAGATCACTGAAGAGTCGTGCAATATCACGCTTACTCATTTTGTAATCACTACCGAGCGTTGCAATCAACGCTAATAAATACGGGCCCAACATGCCAGTCGGTACTGAGCTTGGTAACTCGGCTGAATATTCGTTCTTGCAATCTTCGCAACAACCATAAAATAGTTGATGTTCAGTTACCTCAATTTCGATTGGAGGCAATTCATAAACTTGATGTCGCTTATATCGATCAGTAACCTCAATGTTTCCGCCACATGAACATTGCTCTGGAGGCAGGTGTTTTTCAATATGATCAACTTCATTTTCTGGCAGTAAGGTTCGAGTAATTCCAGGATGGCCTGTTTGACCACCGCGCTTACGTTTGCCTTTTTTCTTTTTTTTCTTTGATTTGAAATGTTCAGTCGATGGTGGCTTGGATGAATTATCGGAATTAGTATTTAATTTTTCTTTTAGTTCTTCTATTTCTTTTTGCTGAGAGCAAATAATTTTTTGTTGATCCACGATTACTTTTTGTTGTTCATGAATTATTGTTATTAACGCATTAATGATTGTTTTAACATTATCATCAGCGATCGCCTCAATTGCAGGATTTAGATTTGTAAGTATATTGCTTATATCTTCGCGCTTCACTGTATGATTACCAACTATTCCGTTAGATTCATGTCAATAGTGTATCATTGATTTAAAAATCTAATTTCTCCCCTCATAAAAGCTCACTAGTATAATGAAATAATTTGGAGGTCATCATGATGCTAAAAATAAATTAAAAGTCCTGTGGTGCTTTGCAGCGGCATTATAAATAGAAATTTAATTACCTGTTGAGTGCAAGAATTTTTTAAAAAAATCTCAAAAATCATGTCAAGTCTTTTTTTAATTATTTTTAAAATTTATTGCGTTTATTTGTCATTTGAAGCTATTGTGAGGCAAAGGGGCTGAACGCTTACAAAATATTAGTCCTGATGGATTGAATCCTGAACGTGAAAGTCATGATGTGGTTATCCTAAGAAAAAGACTAGAAGATGCAGTTGCACGTTTTAATCCTCATATTCCACGCGAAGTGCAACAAGAAGCTATACGCAAGATCATGCAATCTGAATTACCTGCCTTGATAGAAGAAAATAGACGAATTCACAAATTAATCACTGAAGGTGTTGATGTTGAGTATCATGCAGAAGACGGGGCACTGGCAGCAGGTAAAATCGCACTTATTGATTTTGAACATCAAGAAAAAAATGATTGGTTAGCGGTGAGTCAGTTTGTTGTTATTAACGGTCAGAATAATAGACGGCCTGATGTTGTTGTGTTTGTGAATGGTTTGCCGCTAGCTGTTATTGAATTAAAAGCGCCTGGCAGTGATGCAGCAGTTCACCCGTAAGTGTGATAATGAAGATTTTCCCGTTAGAGGCTTTGTCTTATGCTCGCATTGCGAAAAGCCTTTAACCGCAAGCTGGTCTAAAGGTAGAAACTCCCGATATCCTTATTACCGTTGCAATGCTCGAGGATGCACGCAATCACAGAAGAGTATTAAAAAGTGCTGGGTGGAAGATCAATTTGCGATTGCCTTACGTTCAGCCACCCCCTCAACGCAAATTCTTAAGCTTGCAGAAGCGATGACACTTAATGTTTATAACCGAAAGATAGCGGAAAGAATCGAAGAAGGAAATTCACTAAAAATTAAGCGGAAAGAAATTGAAAATCAACTTGCCTTGGCAACCGACAAATTAATCGCCACATCAAGCCCGACCATTCAAGCAGCGCTAGAAAAAAAGATTGAAAATCTTGAAACCCAGAAGCGTGAATTAACAAATGAAATTAAACAGGGAGAGAAGCAAATTGATTTTGGAACCACAGTAGCAAAAGTAATGGATTTCATGGCAAATCCATATTCTGTATGGGCTAACGGTGATCTACAACAAAAGAAACTGGTTCAGCGCCTAGTATTTGCACGACCAGTTACGATTGACCCTAAAAAAGGCATTGAAACCGCCGACTTATCCCGGATATTTCATCAAGAACCTAAAAACCCTTATTCGGTCAAGGCATCATTTTGATTGAAATTATTTTTACAAAAAAAGTATTATTTTTATTCAGATTTTTAAAAATTCCAAAATTTAGTCGAGCAAAAACCCTCCCATTTTTTAATGAGGCCGGGAACAGCCCCATTAATTTCAAGCAGGACAAAGTTTTTCAGCTGTTTCTATAAATAGTGCTTGCTTCGGATAATTGCTTGATAGCAAAAAACGAATGCGTCTTGTATTGCGCAAAATAATTGCGCCGATTTTATATAATTTTAATCGAATCGTTTCACACTGCGCAGTTGCAAGCTCCGTGTTCTTTAATGCAACTCTACGCAAACTTTCCATTAAAATATAAGCCATACTCGATAAAATTAAACGAAATTGATTGGGCCACCATTTATGACAACTGGTTCGATCTGAAAATACACCGCGTTTTATTTCTTTTATGCGATTTTCCATATCACCACGTCCACAATAATTTCTTTCATACAATTCTTGTGCAATAAAATTTTGTTCGTTTGTAACAATATAACGCGGATTAGCACCTTTATCGGTATGCTCTGATTTTGAAATAATTCGCCTTTCATTTTTCCAACTTTTCGCAGCGTATTTATATTCACTAAAAATACGTTGTTTTTCTTTCGTTTCATTATATTTTTCTTCTGCTAATTTTCGCGATTCCTGAGATAAAGTATTTAAACGATTATTTTGTCCAATACCAACAATATAAATCACATGATTTTTCTCACACCAGCGCAACATCAAATCACGACAAAAGCCACTATCACCTCTAAAAATAATCTTAACATCAGCCCATGTCTTTCTTATTCGCTTAACTAACAATGATAATATTGCCCATGCGTGTTTCACGCCATCAATATTACTTGGCCTTAGATAACTCACCAATAATTGATACCCACAAAAAACATGCAACGGCAAAAAACAATAACATTCATAATAACCATGAAAATAACGGTTCTCTTGATGTCCGTGTACTTCATCTTCTGTCGCATCAAAATCTAAGATTATCTCTAATGGCGGCTCACTAAACGATTCAATAAATTTTTCTACCATTAATTTATTTGAATCAAAAATCATCTTGCGATTTGCTCTATTTTCCATTCGACAGAGTGTCGGACTGCTTGCCAGTGTTGTTATCCGATCAACAGCTGTTTGTATCGCAGGATCATGCCTTAATGTCGTGTGGTCATTTAAATCTTCATATCCTAGGGCTATTCCATAAATTCGCTGTTTCAGTAAACTGATTAATGAATGCTTAATTTTTGCTGGTTCTCGAGAGTCTGGAATGATTTTTTCTAATTCACATGTGAGATTTATTGTCCGATCAATTTCTCGCAATAATAATACCCCTCCATCACTCGTTACTTCTTCTTTTACAAATTGTGCTTCAACAATTTTGCCTTGGCAGGATGGAAATGCCAGTTTTTCTCTGATACACTTTGTCACGGTGAAAGTCGTCCTGATTCTTTTTAAGTGACTGAATCTTAAAGGATATATTAGACTTTCACCACTTCCTTATGAAATATCCGGGTTATCCTTACCATTCAAGATGTTAAAGGATATTTCCGGCGGAAAAGTTGTTCTGGTGGGGCGGCGGGAATCACTCTGAATTTTTTTCTCGGTTTTTTGGCTGTGGAATGAGTTTTTTGTGCCGGAATTGTACCCCTGCGTGTACCCCGTGAAATTGGTACTGGCGGGGGAATTGAACCGGAGTTCTGTTTTTTAAATACTTTAAAATAGCTTGGGGATAAAAGTACCAGCAATTGAAATTACAACATTTAATATAAAAGTAACAAAAGCCTTTATCACATAATTTCTTCTGGCTTTTTTAGCATTTTGAATTGCCTTTTTATCGCCAGCATTTAGCTCAATAAAAGTTAAATCAGAATAATTCGTTAAGGCTAACCTGAATTGGTAGCTTAAATAATCACCTATTTTATATCCAAAAAAGACGGCTAGGAATGACCATATGGTAAAATATGCAAAACTTGTTAACTTATTTTCGATAACATAATACGGAACTAATTTGATGATGCAATAAATAATAGAAATCAGGATTATATATTTAAGGACCATCCTCAAATAATCAGAGTATTTTCTTATATATTTAACATACTCGGGAACGGTATAAACAGCAGTGCTTTTAAGCCATTCATTTATTATATTTTGATAATTTTTTGCTACCACGTAATCAACATAACTGATTTTCACTTTGGCAGTATAGTACCCTATGAGAGCCATGAACCCATTTGGTATTTTACTTCTAATTTCTTTTATTTCGGCTTCGGCTACAACACCAGATACAAGAATAATTGATATAACATACCTTTGAGGCTTCTGGACTTTAGGTAATGTTTTTAGAATGTCATATTTTATTTCAATTCGCTCAACCGGTGAGTTTATACCTACATCATAAATTTTAAAGCGATCGAAAGAACTAAATTCCTCTTTGGTTTCCTCTTGA
>Ga0206910_1087_pt1 | contig 18190 bp, 12 predicted proteins | sample Alteio_BWOrgHeat_77_FD_152949 | JGI IMG/M metagenome (GOLD analysis project Ga0206910, IMG submission 152949) | Enriched cells from forest soil in Barre Woods Harvard Forest LTER site, Petersham, Massachusetts, United States -... | ecosystem: Environmental > Terrestrial > Soil > Temperate forest >... | reverse complement strand
GCAGCTTGCTCGCTTCGCTTCCCACCGACGCAACCAACACGCACGAGCTGCTCTCCATTATCAACGAGGAGTGCGACCGCTTGAATCGACTCGTGGAAGAACTGCTGGCGCAAATCGACCAGGTCCCGCGCAAAAAGATCGAATACAAGGGCACCGTTTTTGAGGAGATGGACGTCGACGCGATTTTAGCCCGTCGCCCGGAGGTGGTGCTGGTTGACGAACTGGCCCACACCAACATTCCTGGCAGCAAGCACCGCAAACGATACGAAGATGTCCAGGAGCTGCTGGCGGCAAAGATCGACGTGGTCTCCACCCTGAACATTCAGCACATTGAGAGCATTGCTCCCGTCGTTCGCTCAATCACGGGAATCATTGTGCGTGAGACAGTTCCGGATTGGGTGCCGCTCACCGCTTCGGAAACCGTGATGGTCGACCTCACGCCCGAGGCGCTACAAAACCGCATGAAGCGCGGCGACGTCTACAGCACTGAGAAAGTGGAGCGCTCGCTTGGCAATTTCTTCCGTCGCGGCAATCTGATCGCGCTGCGCGAACTTGCCCTGCGGCAAGTCGCCGAACAAGTTGACCGCAGCCTCGAGTCCTACATGGAGGCGCAAGACATTCGCAAAAACTGGGGGGTGCGCGAGAGGATGGCGGTGTGCATTTCCGCGAATCCCGCCGGGCAATACCTGGTCGCCCGCGCCGCCAGAATGGCTCGCCGCATGGATGCGGAGCTATACGTGGTTCACGTGGACCGCGAATTCGGACCTAAGGAGTCCAATCAAAGCGCTCTGGCTGCCAACCTTCGCTTTGCTGAGAGTCTGGGAGCAAAGGTGGTGCGCCTAACGGGGCGCAGCGTCGCCGATTCCGTGGCCGACTTCGTGCGCGCAAAACACATTACGCAAGTGATTTTTGGAAGAGCGCCCATCCATGACTGGCGCAAGTACCTATATTTGTCGGCGGTGCATCGGTTCTTGCGAGAGTCGCCCCCGGTGGACGTTCACATCGTCACGCAAGAGCCGGAAGATTAGGCCGGGTATCCGGAACTGCGCGAGGCCCTGTCGGCGGCGACGAAATGCCAGCCAAGGAGCGCGCCGGTCGCAGCAAGATGTCCCGGCGAAGTTTCGCCAACGTGTACGTCCACGAGCCTCGCGAAAAGATCTGGATGTGCTGCCAGTGCGCGCATGACGCGATGGCGGAGCTTGGGCTGATTGTCCAGCAGCAGAAGCAAACGTCCCATTAGTCTGGGGCGACGAGTAAGACGCTGATGCGCAGCTTCATAATTGCCCAGATCTCCTACTTCCAGGGCGTCCGCTAGCACCAAAGCTTGTCGAAAGCCCAGGGACAGTCCTTCTCCCGTGATAGCGTCCACGCTTCCGGAGGCATCGCCAATCAATGCGATGCGTCCACTGCACACACGATCGAGGGAACGCGACAGCGTCACGGCCCCCCGTTCCGAGCTGGTGGGCGCAGCCGACGCCACGCGTTCCGCGAGCTGCGGAAATTCCGCGGCGATTGAGGCTAAGCGCACTTGCGGGTTACGCGAGATGAGTACGACGCAAATGTCGTGCCTCCCGACGGGCGTGACGTATGCCTGGGCACTGCGACCCCAATGAAGTTCCGTGCAATTGCACCAAGGCTCGACGCTATAGTGGCGCCGAAAGGCAAACCGGGGTTGGCGTTCGCGGAGGGGCTCGAGGCCCGTCCATCGGCGTACTCGAGAGTGAATGCCATCGGCGCCGATAATCCAGTGCGCGCCGATGGTTTGTCGGTTGGTGATAACTCCGGCTGTGGAAATCGCTGACACCGGCGTTTTCCACAGCAACGTGACACCTACTTTGCGGGCTCGCTCGACCATTCTTTCATGCAGCACTGCGCGCCGAACGCCTATGCCTTGCCCAGCGGAGAATTCGGCTTTGACCTCCAGATCAGCATCAAGGAAGCGAATGCCGCCGAACGCGAACCCCTCGGAAGGTGGAATTTCGATACCAAGCCGCTCCAGGGCCGATACGGCGTCCGGTAGCAGGCCTTCGCCGCAAGCCTTATCGATCGGTGGCTCCGCGCCATCAGCCACGGCTACATCGAAACCTCGCGCGCGAGCAGCGATTGCGGCGGCCAGGCCTACGGGGCCGCCGCCGATAATGAACACGTCCGTGTTCTCAATCATTTATCTCGTCAAAATCGATCTAACAAACGCAGCTTTGCCTCTCTGGCTATTAGGATGCGGCTCAGGCCGAGGGGTTGGAAGAAAATTGTCAAATACTTGTCTTATACGGCTTCTTAAGCGATGCCGGTGAATTCGGGCTCGGATATGCGTGTCACTTTCGTCCGACAGCACGGCGTAAGATTGTAAAAGGCGGTTGGCGAGCCACCGCACAAGTTATTCCTCGCCACCGCGCTTGGAACTTAGGTCACACCAACCGCGATCGTAATAGGCAGCCTCAATTTGCTTCGGAACTGATGGCACACACTCGTACTCGCCAATTTCCGTAAGGGCACGCGAGTCCGGCGACGCCTGGTTGTTCCAACACAATCCAATCGACCCCGTATCGTGTTTTCAATTTCTGGAAATCCGTAAGCTGAAATTTCTTCCACCCGCGTTGTGCCCTCATCTGCTCGCGCCATTCTTCCGCCAGGTTCGGAAACATACTTACTGCGCCGCTGTCTTTCACGCCATCTCCCAACAGGCTTCTTTGCGCGATAGCTCGAAAACCATGCTCATCCTCGCCCGGAATTTGCATGGCATTCGGATCCATAGCGAAATAGGCTTTCTCGGGCGTGTTGGCGCGAACCCACTCGAATGCCTGAACCCAGGGATTGTTCGAAGCCTTCCACGGCCATTCCATATAGTCCGAAGCCGGAAACGTCGCCCGCTGCGCAAGCACCATCGCCCCGCAAAGCGGAACGAACAGCAGCGCCCACCGCCAGACGCGGCGTTGCAACACGAACTTCCCCAGCAGCCCGCCTCCCAACAGAAACATAAGAATGTACAGCAGATGTAAGCAGCGCATCGGTTGAAGTTCCGCGAAATTATCGAAACGCCCGGGCATGGAAATCGCCAAGGCGATTACAAAGAAGAAAGCCTCGAAAACGATCAGCGCCTGGCAAATCAGGGTCGTTGCCCCCAAGCTCTTCCGTTTCCCCAGCCAGGCCATCCACGCTAGCAGCGCGAACGGTGCCAATAAGCCCAGCCATTCATACCAGGCCCAATTGGTCAGAAAAAAATAAGAACGCGTTTCCAGCACTTCGCGATAGGCCGTTGTCACTCTCGGAAAAAGCGGCACTGCGATGGCTGAGGCCGCCGTAACGAAAACCGCTTCAGGTTCGCGCAATGAAACCAGCTCCTGACGCTGAACGAGAACCAGGAACAACACAAATGTTCCGGCGAATACCGCCATCAACGGGTGCACCGCGCATGTCACAGCCAGGCAAATTCCGGCTCGCGCATAATTTCCCTGGATAGCGTCCGTGACTGCGAGAAGCGCCAAAGGCGTGGAAAGAGAACGTGGTGTCAAATACTCATCCATAATGTAAAGACTCGTGCCCGCGGCGGACATACGCAACAACGACGCGATAAGTGCTACTCCACACCAAACTGCGTGCTCCTCGTCAAAACACAGCCGCGCAATGCGCCAGCACGCCAGCAAAAGCAGAAATATGCAAAGAAATTGCCACCCCAAAACGACGATCCCCACGGGCAGATGCAACGCGCGGACGGAACCGGCAATCAGGTCCGGGAACAGAGTCATATGCGCATGCGACTGAAAAAACTCGGAGTTATACGGGAAAAGCGCGGGATGCAGCCGCTTCAAAATCCCGGGGAGATATATTTCAGCGTCTTCCACGCCCGGGTGATATCCATCCAGGAAAAACGCCCCAAGACTCAGACCGGCGAGAACTCCGAAGTTTTTGATGTGGGGATGCAGCGGTTTCAATCCTTGGCCTCGGTAGAAACCGCCCCGGTAATAACCGCGCGGTGGTGCCGCGCGTTAATTCTGCTTTGCCTGTTTTCAAGAAAACAAAACTGTCCCAGCCTTCGCGCAAAACTCCCGGTGTCATCGGAACTGAAGTCATCTACCAGGATTCGGAGGTCTACGAGATCCGTCAAGTCATGGACCGTTGCTTCCAGCGTTTCCTCTGTATGGTAGGCGCGCAACACCACAGCAATCGTTTTTCCATTGAGCATGATTTAGAGCGCACCAGTGTGCGCGGGGTCGACCTGTGGGTTGCCTCCCATCCTCCCGTTCTATTGGCTCACGCTTTGGATGGCTTGCGCCGCCGACCGAGTTGTCCGGCGAAGCCTCCGACCGTTCTGTTTCTACGATATATAACCGACGATGCCGCATCAATAACCACGCAACGAGTTTGCCGCCTATCGGATAATCTCTCCGCAGCCAATACCCTAGTGCGCGGTAGTCCTCCCGACAGACCACTACCTGACGGTTTTGGCTTGATAAGTTCCCTTTATTCTATTGCCTATCTCTATTAATTTGACTGATTGCCTTCAATCCCTCATTCTGTAATCCCCCGTGGCGATCGAGATGCCCACATCGCCATGGCGAACGGCCGCACGGTTTATTCAAAAGCCGGCTGATTTCCCGGCTCGTGTCACCGTACGAAATGGGTCGGCAGCTAATTGGGAAACACCAGCGGATGACACCGGTCTAGCCACAGCAAGCACCGAAACTCGCGCCTTCATCGCGCAAGAGTGATGGCCTAGAGTCTTTAGCCCTGGGGTCCTTTTATATGGAGGAAATTCGCAGTGACACAGCCCACGCCAAAACCACGCAGCCATAACTTGATAGACGGCGCCAGCCGCTCTGGTGCGCGCGCCATGCTGCGTGCTTCCGGGCTTCGCGACGAAGATTTCGCCAAACCGCTCATCGGCGTGGCCAACACCTGGATCGAAATTGGTCCCTGCAATTATCACCTGCGTGAGCTTGCCGAACACGTTAAAGCCGGCATCCGCGCCGCCGGCGGCACTCCGCTTGAGTTCAACACCGTCTCCATCTCCGACGGCATCACCATGGGTACAGAGGGAATGCGCACCTCCCTGGTCAGCCGCGAAGTGATTGCCGACTCCATCGAGCTGGTTGTTCGCGGAAATCTTTTCGACGCGCTTGTCGTTCTGGTTGGCTGCGACAAAACAATACCAGGTGGCGTGATGTCCTTGGCTCGCCTCAACATTCCCGGTCTGATTCTCTACGGCGGCTCCATTGCTCCCGGGCATTTTGAAGGCCACGCGGTCACCATCCAGGACGTGTACGAAGCGATTGGCAAGCACGCGCGCGGCGGCATGACCGACGCGCAACTGAAATCCCTGGAAACCGCTGCATGTCCCGGAGCCGGCGCGTGCGGTGGCCAGTTCACGGCTAACACCATGGCCCTCGTCTGCGAATTCCTTGGCATTGCGCCGATGGGATTGTCCAGTGTCCCGGCCACAAATGCCGCAAAGGGAAACGCCGGTCATCGCGCTGGTGAAATGGTCATGGACCTTCTTCGCCGCGACATCACACCCTCGAAAATCATCACCAAGTCGGCGATCGAAAATGCCATTGCCGGCGTCGCTGCCACCGGCGGCTCCACCAACTCCGTTCTTCATCTCTTGGCCATCGCCAGCGAGGCGAACATCCCGCTCTCCATCGACGATTTCGATCGCATTAGCTCGCGCACTCCGATTCTTGCAGACTTGAAACCCGGCGGCCGTTTCGTCGCTACCGATCTCTATGCCGCAGGCGGCACAGCTCTAGTCGCGAAACGCATGCTCGAAGGTAAATTCCTTCATGGCGAATGCCTTACCGTCACCGGCCGCACACTGGCACAAGAAGCGGCCGCCGCAAAAGAAACCGAAAAACAAGAAGTCGTGCGCAAGCTCGATTCTCCGCTTAAACCCACCGGCGGTCTGGTGATCCTCAAAGGCAACATTGCTCCCGAGGGCTGCGTCATCAAAGTCGCTGGGCACAATTTCCAGACCTTCAGCGGTCCTGCGCGCGTGTTCGACAATGAAGAAGGCGCTTTTGCCGCCGTCGAGAGCGGCGCCATCAAGTCCGGCGACGTAATCGTAATCCGCTACGAAGGCCCCAAGGGCGGCCCGGGAATGCGCGAGATGCTACAAGTAACCGGGGCGCTAGTCGGCGCTGGACTCGGCGATTCCGTGGCCCTCCTGACCGACGGCCGGTTCTCCGGTGCCACGCACGGTTTTATGGCTGGCCACGTGGCCCCTGAAGCAGCCAATGGAGGCCCCATCGCCGCAATCAATGATGGCGACACCATTGCCTTCGATATCCCCAAACGCACCCTAAACGTGAAGCTCACCGACGCCGAAATCCACCGTCGTCTTTCCACCTGGAAGCCACCCCAACCGCGTTTCACCAGCGGCGTAATGGCGAAGTATGCCCTGCTTGTTTCGTCTTCCTCTTTGGGAGCTATTACTGCGGTTCCGAAATCATTCTTAACCGCAGCTCAAACCGTCTCGAGGACCTCATGAAGCTCACTGGCGCTGAAATTCTCTGCGAATCGCTCACCAAGCTCGGCGTCCGCCACATCTTCGGCTACCCCGGCGGCGCGATTCTTCCGGTCTACGACGCACTTGGCAAATCCAAGCTTCACCATATCCTCGTGCGCCACGAGCAAGGCGCAACGCACATGGCCGATGGTTACGCGCGCGCCAGCGGCGGTATTGGCGTAGCGATGGCCACCTCCGGCCCCGGCGCCACCAATATGGTCACCGGTATCGCCACCGCCATGCTGGACTCCTCGCCCGTGGTCTGCATCACCGGCCAGGTCAGCAGCAAGCTGCTCGGCTCCGATGCCTTCCAGGAAATCGACATCACCGGCATCACCATGCCGATCACCAAGCACAATGTGGTCGTCTCTCGCGCCGAAGACATTGCGCGCACCGTCCGGGAAGCGTTCGTAATCGCCAATTCCGGCCGCCCTGGCCCCGTCCTCGTTGACATCACCAAGGACGCCCAGCAAGCCTCCGCCGACTTCAATTGGGAGACCTCCACACCAAAGCTTCCGCCCAAACGTCAGCGCATCAACTACGAGCCAGCCGACTTCGAGCGCGCCGTCGAGTTGCTGAACAACGCCAAGCGCCCGCTGATCCTCGCCGGCCACGGCATTATGGTTTCCGGCGCCATGCGCGTCTTCGACAAATTCGTGCACGCAGGCAACTTGCCGGTCGCCATGACACTCCTGGGTATCGGCTGCTTCCCTGCCAGCGATCCGCTCAACCTCGGCATGATGGGCATGCACGGCGAAGCCTGGGTCAATCACGCGATTCAGGAAGCGGACCTGCTCATCGCCGTTGGCATGCGCTTCGACGATCGCGTAACCGGCGATCTGCGCACCTACGCCAAAGAAGCCCGCAAAATCCATATCGAAATCGACCGCTCCGAAATCAATAAAAACGTGAAGGTCGACGCCGCCCTCGTCGGTGACGCCCGCGAAGTCCTCGAACAACTCCTCCCCCGCCTGGAACATCGCGAGCGTGGCGAGTGGCTCGGCCACATTCGCGAACTAAAAGGCGATTCCGCCGTACGCGACATTCAAGGTCTGCCTGACAACGGCCACCTCTACGCCGCTCACGTGATCAACGATTTGTGGAAAGAAACAAATGGCGAAGCCATCGTCGTCACCGACGTCGGCCAGCACCAAATGTGGGAGGCGCAGTATTACCACCACAATCAGCCGCGTTCTCTTGTGACCTCCGGAGGCCTCGGCACCATGGGTTTCGCTCTGCCCGCCGCCATCGGCGCCAAATTCGCCAAGCCGGAATCCGAAGTCTGGGTCGTCGTCGGCGACGGCGGCTTCCAGATGACCATGTGCGAGCTGGCTACCATCGCGCAAGAAAAAATCAAGATCAACATCGCCATCATCAACAACGGCTTTCTCGGAATGGTTCGCCAATGGCAGGAATTTTTCTACGACAAGCGCTACGTGGCCACGCCGCTAGTCGCGCCGGACTTTGCCGCCCTCGCCAACGCTTTCGGCATCCGCGGCGAACGTATTACCTCTCGTACCGAGGTCACTCCCACTATTCGCTCCGCGCGTGAGTCGTCCGAAAGCGTGCTGATCGATTTCCGCGTCGAGCAAGAGGACTCCGTCTACCCGATGGTGCCCGCAGGCGGCTCGCTGCACGAAATGATTCGGCGCCCGGACAGCCCGCTGGTCGAAACAGCTACAGAACCGTAGGCCAAGAGGACTTATGCAAACACTTGTGGCGTATGTCGAGAACAAACCCGGCGTGCTCAATCGCGTAGCCTCGCTCGCGCGCCGGCTAGCCATCAACATCGATTCGCTGACCGTTGGCCCGACCGAAAACGAAGAAATTGCACGCATGACCATCGTCGCCCACACCGACGAAAAAGGCGCTCACCGCCTCGAAGCCAGCCTCGAAAAACTCGTCGACGTGCAGCTCGCGGAAAATATCTCCGAACGCTCTTTGCTCGAACGCGATCTCGCCCTAATCAAAGTGGCCGCCGACCAGCAATCGCGCCCACACCTAATGGAGCTCATCAAAGTTTTCCGCGCGCGCGTAATCGATGTCGCGCCCGAATCGCTCATCCTGGAAGTCTCCGGCACCGTCGACAAAATCGACGGTCTGCTCGAAGTCCTTCGCCCCTTCGGCGTCCTGGAAATGGCCCGTACCGGCCGCATCGCCATGACCCGTGGCAGCGACTTACTCCGTCCCCCAGGAGCCCCGTCGAAGACTTCTGATCCTAAAGCGGCCGTTACATCGCCAGGAAAATAAGATTCTGCACAACTCGAAAGGAAAAGAATGGCAAACCTCTATTACGACAATTCCGCGGACCTCGCCCTGATTCAAGGCAAGAAGGTCGCGATCATCGGCTACGGCTCGCAAGGTCACGCCCACGCCCTGAACCTTCGCGACAGCGGCGTCTCCGTGCGTGTTGGCTTGCAACCCGGCAGCGCGTCCGCATCCAAAGCGCAAAAGGAAGGCTTGACCGTCAACACGCCTGCCGAAGCCGCGGCCTGGGCCGACGTAATCATGATTCTCGCGCCCGACACCAAGCAGCCCAAACTGTATCGCGACTCCATCGCTCCGCACTTAACTGCAGGCAAGACGCTGATGTTCGCGCACGGCTTCAACATTCGCTTCGGCGCCATCAAGCCGCCCGCAAACGTCGATGTCTCCATGATCGCCCCCAAAGCCCCCGGCCATCGCGTTCGCGAAGTCTTCACCGAAGGCGGCGGCACGCCCGCGCTCATCGCCATCGAGCAGGACGCCTCAGGCAAAGCCAAAGCCCTCGCTCTCTCTTACGCAAAAGGCCTGGGCTGCACCCGCGCCGGCGTCCTTGAAACCACCTTCACCGAAGAAACCGAGACCGACCTCTTTGGCGAGCAGGCCGTCCTCTGCGGCGGCGTCAGCGAATTAATCAAGGCCGGATTCGATACGCTCGTGGAAGCTGGTTACCAGCCGGAAGTCGCCTACTTTGAATGCATGCATGAACTGAAACTAATCGTCGATCTCATCTATCGCGGCGGCCTCAGCTACATGCGCTATTCCGTCAGCGACACGGCCGAGCAAGGCGATTACTCCGCCGGGCCGCGCATCATCACCTCCAAGACGCGCGAGGAAATGCGCAAAATCCTCTCCGAAATCCGCGACGGCAGCTTCGCCAAGAAATGGATCGAGGAAAACGAAAAGGGCTGCCCCAATTTCCTGGCCACGCGGCACCGCGAGCAAAGCCATCCGGTCGAGCAGCTCGGCCCCAAGCTTCGGGCCATGATGCCCTTTCTCCAACCCATCGTCGCTCCCGGACTGGCCACCAAAGCGGCAAGCTCCGAGAAATAGCACGCACGCCTGAAGTGTCGGGGAAACTTTGTCAAATTCCAGGCCGCGGCGTTGACACACCAATCGTTTTGCGCAATTCTCACGGCGCATGAAAAGGATCGCCGCAACCCGCAGTCAAACACAAGCGCCACCGATTAATCTTCCGGAGCGCATCGATCACCTCAGCGCCAAGCGTCAGGAAATCATTCGCCCCATTCTCGAGCATCCGCGCGAATTCGTGCTCCTCAGCGTCCGTGCGATTGCCAAGCGCCTGCACACTGACCCTGCCACCGTCGTGCGCATCGTTCGCGGCCTCGGTTTTTCCAGCTACCGCGAATTTCAACACCACATGCACGAGCTATCCCTGGCTTTCGCCACTTCCCTTGACACCATGCAGGCTGTCAGCCGCGATTCCGACATGCCCGCTTATGTGCGCGATTCGCTCGGTCAAGATCTGAAGAATCTCCAGGGTCTAAAAAATAGCCTGGACGCGCAGCGCCTCGCTGCCGTGGCCAAGCGCTTCTACGAAGCGCGCCGCATCGTACTTCTGGCCAGCGATTTGGCCGCCACTCTCGCGGAATACCTCGAGTATCAGATCAGCCTTCTCGGCCTCCCCATTTTCTCGGCAACCTCTACGGGCCGCATCACGCACCTGGCTCGCGCCGTCACCAAGCAGGACTTGGTCATCGCCATCACCTTCCGCCGTGGCCTGCGCCAAACCGTCGAAGGTGCCCAGCACGCGCGTGCCAACGGCGCGTATTGTATCGGAATCTCCGACACCTACCTTTCCCCCCTAGCCCGCGAATGCGACGAGCTGTTCATCGCCTCCACCGAGTCCACCTCCTTTGGCGCTTCCTACGTCGCGCCCATTTCCCTTCTCAACGCAATTCTCGCCGCCTGCGCCCAGTATCGCCGCCCGCAAACCCTTGCCCTCCTGAAAGAAATCGCCGAAGAGCAACGCAAAGGCTTCCGCTGGTACACCAGCTGATTTTTCGCACGCCTAAAAAAGCGGCCGACAATTTTTCACCTGCGCAACCCCTCGCCAGTCGGTTATCATGTCCGCCGTTCTATGAAACAAATGTTCCGTAACTCTTCTCTGCGAAGGCTCTGCGTCTCTGCGCCTCTGCGTTATTTCTTCCTTTCTTTTTCGGCTTTGGTTACGGCCGCGCCCTGTGTTCTCGCCTCCGCAATCGCTTTCGTCGTTCTTGCCGCAACCGACGCCGCTCAAACCGCTCCATTCGCCTTTCCGGGCGACAAGCCTGCCGATATCCCGGAAGCATGGAGACCCCTAATTGGTGAGTATGCGTTCGGTCGAACGTCTTGGATTGTTCTGGAAAAGTCCGGCCAGTTGGTCCTGCGCGAAATGGATGGCACAGAAACCGCGTTACACTCTGCACCTGACGGAACATTTACACTCATCACGCCGCCGGGCACTATATCAACAGTTCAATTTGGGGGAATGACCGCGCTTGGTTTTGGTCAGGACGCACGCGGCATTGCAGTTTCTACGGGCGATGATGTCATGCTCGGGCGCCGAAAGCCCGACCCCGAGGAAGGCCATGTCTTCCAGATTAAACCGTCGCGCTCCATAGACCAGCTTCGCCAGGAAGCGCTCAGCGCTTCTCCCCCTCGCGAAAACGGCCAGTTCCGCGCCCCCGATCTCGTCGACCTTACCTCGCTCTCCCCAACCGTTCACCTCGATATCCGCTACGCCACTTCCGACGATTTCCTCGGCACACCCGTCTACACACAAGCGCGCGCTTTTCTCCAGCGCCCCGCCGCGGATGCCCTTGTCCGCGCGCTTCTTCGCCTCAAGCCCTACGGCTACGGGCTGCTCATTCACGACGCCTACCGCCCGTGGTATGTGACGAAAATTTTCTGGGACGCCACCCCACCCGAAGGCAAAATCTTGGTAGCCGATCCCGCTCAAGGCTCACGCCACAATCGGGGCTGCGCCGTCGATCTAACACTCTACGAACTCAAAACCGGCAAGCCCATCGAAATGCCCGGCACCTATGACGAAATGTCCGAGCGTTCCTTTCCCGATTATCCCGGCGGCACCTCACTCCAACGTTGGCATCGCGACCTGCTTCGCTGGGCCATGGAATCCGAAGGCTTCACCGTCTACGATCACGAGTGGTGGCATTTCGACTACAAGGACTGGCACGACTATCCCATCTTGAATGTGCCGTTCGAGAAGTTACAATTCGGAGCTGCAATTCACTGACAAGCAGGTCCGCTAGACCGCCCATCGCGGTCTTGGAGGAGCACGTTTTGCAAAATCACATCCGAAAACTGTTTGTGTGCTGCGCCGCGATAGCCTTGTTGCTTCTGTCGGCGAACATGCCGCGAGCCCGCGCGCAGTCTTCAGAAACGCTCGCGCAACGAATTCAGAAGGTAATCGACCGCCCCGAATTCGCGCACGCAAACTTCGGCATAAAATTCATTTCCCTCGACACCGGTAGAGTCCTCTATTCGCTAAATTCCAATAAACTCTTCGTCCCCGCGTCCACCACCAAGCTTCTAACCGAAGGCACCGTTCTAGCCACCCTCGGCGCGGACTACCGCTTTCACACCCGCATCTACCGCACCGCTCCCGTCGACAAAAAAGGCAAGCTCAAGGGCGATCTGATCCTCGTAGCCAGCGGCGATCCCAATCTCTCCAATCGCATCCGCCCCGACGGCACCCTCGCCTTCGTCGACGAAGACCACTCCTACAACGGTCCCGCGGTCGACGGCGATCCGCTCACCGTAATCAAACAACTCGCAAAGGACGTCGCCGCCAAAGGTATCCGCAAAATCGAAGGCCGCGTCCTCATCGATACCAGCCTCTTCCCAGACGGCCCGCGCGAAGGCGGCACCGGCGTCGTGATGTCCTCCATCATCGTGAACGACAACGTGATCGACCTCGTCGTCACGCCAGGGGCAAAGCTCGGCGACCCCGCCACCTTCATCTCCACTCCCCAGACCAACTACATCAAAATCACCGGCCGCCCCACCACCGGCCCCGCCGACTCCAAAGAATCTCTCGACGTCTCCGATCCCGTATCAAATTCCGACGGCACGGTCTCCGTCCTCATCTCGGGCACCGTGCCCCTCGGTTCGAAGCCGGTGACCGTCGCTGTTGGCGTACCATCACCCACAAACTTCGCGAAAACCGTTCTCTCGGAGTCTCTCATCGCCAACGGAATCTCCATCAAGCCGCCGAAGCGCACCGCTCCACTGGAGATCCCCAAACTCACGGGCTCCTACACTCCCGAAAACCAGGTGGCCGAGCACGTCTCGCTTCCCCTCGCCGAAGAAATCAAAATCACGCTTAAGGTCAGCCAAAATCTTCACGCCGGCATGGGCCCGTATCTCCTCGGCACCATCGTCGCGAAAAATGCGAAAGATCCTCTTCACGCCGGCTTCACCACCGAGCGAGATTTCCTCAAACAAGCTAACCTCGACCTTTCCGGAATCTCCCAGGGCGACGGCGCCGGCGGCGACTGGGCCGACCTCTTCAGCCCGGACTTCATGTGTCAATACCTTACCTACTGGGCCACGCGCCCCGACTACCCGGTTTTCTTCAAAGCGCTACCCATCCTCGGCAAAGATGGCACGCTAGCCAAAATCCAGACCGCAAATCCCGGCGCCGGCCACGTTTACGCAAAGACAGGAACCTTCGACTCGGAAGATCGGCTTAATGGAAAGATGATGCTGAACGGCAAAGGACTAGCAGGCTATGTAATCACCGCAAGCGGCCAAAAAATCGTTTTCGCCGCCTACGTGAACCACGTTTCCCTTCCGCCCGACCCCGAATCCGCGCAAACCGTAGCCGGCCAAGCCCTGGGCGAAATCGCCGCCGCTGCCTACGACGCCCCCCTGTAGACCCGCGCGATGTGACCAGTCGGCGTAAACGTGCAGCGCAGGGCGGAGTCCGCGCAGCCCTGCGGTTTTTTGCCTTTTCGCTTTTCGCCAGTGCGAACGCAGCATGCGGCTTTCCGCTCGTGCGAACGTACCGCCGCGCTGTCATCCTGAGGTCCGGCGCTTTCCAGCCCGGCCGAAGGATCTCAACCTAAAATTCACCACATCTGTTTGTGTGGAATTGCTTCCGTTCGGCGAACTAACTCAGCGACGTCTTCCCCAACTCCGCCACGCGCCGCTCATAAACCATCTCGCACCACCCATGCTTCCCGCGGTAGCGAAACACGATCTTATGCCCGGGTGCAATCTTCGCTCGCGAGCGCACCGAAGAATCCGACAGCTCCACCCATTCTCCATTAACCAGGTAGCTGCCCTCCCACCCGCGCAACTCAAATTTTCCGTCATTCTTCAGCGTCAGCGGCGCCGCCGTGCACGGCACTACTTTCCCGCGTACTTTAGCCTCCGCGCACTGGTAGCGCCCGGAGACGTCCATGCTCTGCGCCGCAGCTCCGTGTGGCAGCAGAAAGCAAAGCATCGAAAACGCAATAACGTGGGAAACTTTCGGGGTTCGGCTTGGGCCCATTTCTCGCCTCCGACGCCAAGTGCACCGCAGGACGCCTACCTGGCCTTTGGTACAGGTTAGCACGTCCCCTTCCAACCTTGCCCGCGCTACATTATTAAGGACAAAAGGGTTATGACAAGCGGCCCTCGCCACACGTCCGTCGCTGTCCACCAAATGGAAATCTTTTGCAGATTTCTCCGACCGTAGGCCCCTTGTTTTCAGCCTAATACGAGCATTAATACGGCAGCTCCGCAGCCGCTTGCCCGTCCTTCCGTGGGTCCGAAGCCCCGTAATTCACCCCCGCCGCGAAGTCCCGCAGCACCGCCTGCCCTCCTCCAACCCCGGCCGAATATGTTCCCAGCACCTGTATCTTGTGCCCCTTGCTCGTCAATTCATTCCGGACCGCGCCCGAAAAACGATTCTCCATCATCACGTCGCAACCTGAAAACGTGTGTTTTGAAAATCGCGGCGCTTCCAACGCCGCCTGAATGTTCATCTTGAAATCCGCGATGTTCGCCATGAACTGCGCGTGCGCCTGCGACTGATTCCATCCGCCCATAATCCCAAACGCCATCCGCGTTTCGCCCTTTTGCGCGAATCCTGGAATGATCGTGTGCCGCGGCCGCTTATGTCCCGCCAACGCATTCGGCAAAGCGCTATCCAAGGTAAACAGCCCGCCGCGATTGTGCAGCGCGAATCCCGTCCCCGGCGCCACGATGCCAGATCCGAACGCATCGTAGTTGCTCTGAATCAGCGACACCATATTCCCGTCCCGGTCCACCACGCTCAAGTACGTCGTGTCACTCCCGCCGGGCAATTCTCCCCCGCTCACATCGCAGTTCGCGCGCTCCGCGTCGATCAATTGCGCCCGCTGCTTCGCCCAATCCTTCGACAGCAACGCCGCCACAGGAATCTTCTGCCCCCTCGGGTCCGCCACATACTTCGCCATGTCCGCATACGCTAACTTCTTCGCTTCAATCATCGCGTGCAGCGCCTTCCCCGACCCAAAACCAATCTGCCCCATCGGAAAGGTTTCCATAATGTTCAACATCTCCAGCGCCGCGATTCCCTGCCCATTCGGCGGCATCTCGTACACCGTCCACTCGCGATACGTCGTCGAAATCGGCTCCACAAATTCGCTCGAGTAGTCCGCCAAATCCTCCGCCATCATCGTCCCGTTGTGATGCCTCATCGCCTCCAGAATTTTCTTTCCGATCTCTCCCTTGTAAAACGCGTCGCGCCCATGCTCCGCGATCTGCTGCAGCGACCACGCCACGTCCGCGTTCTGAAACATTTCGCCAACGCGCGGCGGGCGATCGTTCGGCAAATACGTTTTGCTCGCCGCCTCATCGCTGTGTAGCAAATCCACTTCCGCCGCCCAATACGCCGCCGTCCACTCTGGAACCGGAAACCCTTCCTCCGCCGTCTTGATCGCCGCCGCCAAATCCTCATTCAATTTCTTCCGTCCAAATTTGTCAGCCAGCTTCTGCCAACCATCCACCGCCCCCGGCACCGTAATCGCATTCACCCCGTGCTGCGGCATCTCCCGAATCCCTTGCTTCCGCAAAAACTCAATCGTCAACCCCTTGGGAGCCCACCCGCTCGCATTCAATCCATAAAGCTTGTTCGCCTTCGCATCGTAAACAATCGCAAACAAGTCTCCGCCGATCCCGTTCATCATCGGCTCAACCACGCCCATCATCGCGTTCGTAGCGATCGCAGCGTCCACTGCATTCCCGCCGCGCTCCAGCATCCGCACTCCAGCCTGCGCCGCCAACGGAGACTCCGCGGCCACAATCCCGCCCCGCGAAATCACCATCGACCTCCCTTGCCCCCGGTCCTGCGCAAATATCCCCGGCATTCCTATAATCGACATCGTCAGAACATACGCCAAAATCAGCGCCTTTCGCATAGCAGCCCAACGCTCCTCAATTCGATTCGTCTCTTCACGCCGCGCGCACTCTATCGCGGACGCATCGCACCCGCAAGCGCCCGCGGGGGCCCGCACCAACCGTCAGACTCCTTGGAAAACTCGCCCCAACATCCTAGAATCAAAGACAGCGTGGCTTGTCATTCCGCGTAGTGGTCTAGACCAGCCTCCCGGCACGTCAGAGAGACGCACACTTGCCTGAACAGCGCATCGAAAAAGCCGTCGCAAAGTCGGCCGCCCCGCCAAAATCTCAACTCGACCAAGCCATCGACGCCCTCGTCATCGGCCGTAACTCCGATCCCTTCGCGCTCCTCGGCCCGCACGCCGTCGACACTCCCGCGGGCCGCCGCTGGGTCGTTCGCATGTTCCATCCCGGCGCGATTTCCGCCACCGTTCGTTTCACCGATTCATCCACCGCAGTCGAAGCAACCAAGCTCCGCCCCGAAGGCTTCTTCGAAGCTACTCTCCCCGAATCCGTGCAAGATCGCCCGTCCGCAAAAACCTATCGCATCCGATACGGTTTCGACCCCGGCGGCACCCACGAGCAATACGACACCTACGCCTTTCCATTCCTCTTAAGCGAGTTTGATCTTTACCTAATGGGCGAGGGCCGCCACTACGACACCTACAACAAACTCGGCGCCCACATTCACACCCTCGAAGGCGTGCGCGGCGTCAACTTCGCCGTCTGGGCACCCAGCGCCCGTCGCGTCAGCGTCGTCGGCGATTTCAATCACTGGGACGGTCGCGTCAACCCCATGCGCGCGCGCGGCTCCTCGGGCGTCTGGGAACTCTTCGTCCCCGAGCTCGACGAAGGCGCCGTCTACAAATACGAAATCATCGGCCCCAACGGCAACATGCTCCCCCCTCAAAGCCGATCCCTACGCCTTCCGCGGCGAAGTCCGCCCCAGCACCGGCTCCGTCGTCGCCAACCTCGATTCTTACAAATGGGACGACTCCACCTGGATTTCTCAGCGCGCCCAAACCAACTGGTTCGAGAAGCCCGTCTCCATCTATGAGGTCCACCTCGGCGCTTGGCGCCGCATTCCCGACGAAAACAATCGCTGGCTCACCTACCGCGAATTAGGCGACCAACTCATTCCCTACGTAAAGGATCTCGGCTACTCACACATCGAGCTCCTCCCCATCATGGAGCATCCCTTCGACGGCTCCTGGGGCTACCAGACCATCGGCTACTTCGACGCCACCAGCCGCTACGGCTCTCCCGCCGATTTCATGGATTTCGTCGACCGCTGCCACAACGCCGGCCTCGGCGTCCTCCTAGACTGGACGCCCGCGCATTTCCCGCGCGACACTCACGGCCTCGCCGAATTCGACGGCACCCACCTCTACGAACATTCCGACCCGCGCCAAGGCTCTCATCCCGACTGGGGCACCCTCGTCTACAACTACGCCCGCAACGAAGTGCAAAACTATCTGATCTCCAACGCGCTCTTCTGGCTCGACAAATATCACATCGACGGCCTGCGCGTGGACGCCGTGGCCTCCATGCTTTACCTCGACTACTCCCGCAAGCCCGGCGAGTGGGTTCCAAATCAATTTGGCGGCCGCGAAAATCTTCCCGCCATTGCTTTCCTCCGCCGCTTAAACGAAGTCGCTTACGAGCGCTTCCCCGGCCTGCTCACCATCGCAGAAGAATCCACCGCGTGGCCCAGCGTCTCCCGCCCCACGTATCTCGGCGGTCTCGGCTTCAGCCTCAAATGGAACATGGGCTGGATGAACGACACCCTCGCCTATTTCTCCACCGATCCTATCCACCGCAAGTACCAGCAAAACAAGCTCACCTTCTCTCTCCTCTACGCCTTCACCGAAAATTTCGTTCTTCCCTTCTCCCACGACGAAGTCGTCCACGGCAAGAATTCCCTCCTGCACAAAATGCCCGGCGACACCTGGCAGCAATTCGCCAATCTCCGCCTCCTCTACGCCTATCAGTACAGCCATCCCGGCAAGAAACTCCTCTTCATGGGCCAGGAGT
>Ga0206910_1085_pt1 | contig 18340 bp, 15 predicted proteins | sample Alteio_BWOrgHeat_77_FD_152949 | JGI IMG/M metagenome (GOLD analysis project Ga0206910, IMG submission 152949) | Enriched cells from forest soil in Barre Woods Harvard Forest LTER site, Petersham, Massachusetts, United States -... | ecosystem: Environmental > Terrestrial > Soil > Temperate forest >... | reverse complement strand
CACCTTGCCAGGTAGTGAATAGTTCACTGAGCAATGCCCTAATAATGCATATTGGCACTATACCTGCCCCGGTGGTGAGCGTGAGCGTTTACCCTGCTAACTATACAGCAGGGCAGCTTGTGACATATACAGGGCATGTGCCCCAGGGAAATGGGTTCACCTACCAATGGACCAAGAATGGCGTGAATATTCCTGGGGCGACCTTTGACGTTTATTCTACAACAAATGTCACTACGCACGATACTATTTGTTTGATAGTGCACAGTAGTGTACAATGTACTATACCAGCCGTGGCTTGTGTGGAATTGACAACAGGCCTTGGTACATTGACAACGGAACAGGATAAATTCACGGTATTTCCCAATCCCTCAAACGGTAGCTTTACTGTAAAAGCTTCTGTTCAGCATGAAGTAAGTATTGACATTATAAATACCCTTGGGCAAATAGTCTATAAAGAAGTTGTTGCGCCTGTGAATGGTATATCGAGCAAACAAGTGGATCTGAACGTTGCCAATGGGGTATATATGATACATATCTCTGGTTACGAGGGCACTGCGAGCATACCGGTAATTATCAGGAAATAGGCGCAGTACCCAGCCTTTCTTAAGGGCTTGTTAAGCGCATACTAATGCGTGGTTAAACCGCTTGAAACAGAGTCAATAAAGTGTTGTCTTTATCATCTTTGCCTTATGGCATATAGAAAGAAAAGGACACACAAAAACACGTACCCTTCCCGGTCAACGGGCCTGAATGTTTTCGGCTGGCTTTTTAGCATATTGCTTAGCTCATTGCTAAAATTATATTTCCTCGTCCCGGATATCATTAACAGCGCTAAAAAATATGTTTTCAAGAAGAGGTTGACTGCACATAAACTAAGCGTAAGAAGGAACAATGAGGCGATAAGATCCATACGCGAATTTAAATACAGCGGAAAATAAAAGTAGCTAGCCGCTTGATATAAAAAGAACCTAAGCCTTGTTAGCTTGGTCTTCCTTTCCATTTTCATTGACCAAGAGCTTTGAATATTGGTCGTACCAGATCCATGTATCCGCTAGACAGATACCACTGTTAATAACAGACCATCTTTATAATATATTGATTAGCAAAGAAATATAAAACAAAATATAAAAAAGGGTTTTTTTACCCTCAAAAAACCGTAAAAATACGGTGTCTCAAATCACACTTTCATAATAGGTTTGCAACTCAAATGACAAAGGAAATGAGAGACAAAATATTAATAGTGATTGTAGCCATATTCCTGGTTACACTTTTGATAATGCCTTTTTTTGTTACTATCTGAACAGTTTATCTTTTTATGGATTGCCGTATTGATGCCAGGTGGGAGAACAGGACCAACGGCACAACACAACAGGGTAGCCACGTAAAAGGGAAATAAAGGACGGCAACATTAGGATGGTCGAAGGCAAACTTCTGAAAGGGGAAGGGGGCTGAAAATATAGCTATAAGTACTACATTTATCAAAAGCCCAAGACAGATGAGGTTCCACACCAGCAGCAAAGGCTTATTAGGCAATGCCTTCCGAAAGGCATAGTAGGCTATTAATGGCGCAGTGATGCCGGAAAGAATATCGAAATTCCTACCTTCAAAGGTCATAAGTTGTGGAACATATCCCGAAATGAACAGGTAAAACAAAACGATCTCCACAGGGATCCTGATAGTTTGCAGGTAGGTTAGTCTTTTCACATCCAGGCTGTCTATATACCGCCTTCCGCGTTTCGATATGAACAATATAGCCATTAGCAAAAGGGTCGGAACCCCTAGCAGTGCAAAACGTGGAGGTGTACCATCGGTGACGGTATAATAACCATTAAGACTTAGTATGCTATGCAGCACCAGCCAGCTTAGTATAACTATGAGTGTAGGTACAGAATTATTTGCAGCCCGGAAAAACAAAAAAATAGTGGTCAAGGTAGTGAGTATAAAAATGATGCCGATATATGCCGGTATCTGGGTGCTCATATAAAATGTACCTTGTTTGTAGCAACAAAAGTATAAATATTATATCAATACTCAATTATTAGTTCCTTTGTCGAATACCTGGTTTGAGAAAGGAGGGTTGTCAGGGATCTTTATAACATTGAAATCAAAGTTCACCGCGTGATGGCAACTATTGCAGGTGTTGGTGAGCGTGATAAAACTGCTTTTGAAAAATGTGGTGTCTTTGCTTTGTATCGCTTTTGTAAGGCTATCAATTGGCGGGTATATCATGGGCAAGGTCTTAATTTCGGGCCTGTCGGTTTCTATTGCCTCGGCAGTAGATAAGATCTCCTTTATTTCATCGACTTCGAAATTGGCGAGTCTCCAATTGGCATTCTTGCCCGCAAACCAAAGTTTGGCGTGGTGTACCTGAATGGATAACATCAATTCGCCAAGGCCCGGCTTCATTTTCGTTACGGTGGTCTGCAGGCTGTCTATTTGCTTTTGCATAGCATATTGTTTGTCATTATCGGGGCCCTTGCAACCAACAAAAAACACAGAAATGATAGAAAGAAAAAAAAGTTGCCTCATAGCTTAAAGTTAGCTATCGCCATCGTATCAACCGAAGTTGCGTAGAAATTTATTTCATTATCCGGTTTGTCTATCCGCCCATATATCTGTTTCCACATGGCGCTTGCCATTTCTTGTGTAAGCTTTCCCCAAACCACGAATCTTGCACCGCCTTCCTCTTGTACTACCTTGAAGCCGAAGGTCTCATATCTATCCTCTATAAAAAATTCGTCCTTATTGTATAGGGTGGAAAAAAAACACAAAAACCTTTTGGGACAAACCTGCCTTACTTCTAAATAAACTGGGTATTCGTCAAGAACCACCTTGAAATACTTTAATATCTTCCCTTCCATATCACTATGTTTTAGAATAACGGGAATAGGTTGTTTTTGTACTTTCAAACAAAACACAAGACCCAATACCAAGGGGGTCTGCAAAATGATATACTAAATGAAAAAGATGTCCTTTATATATTGAGCGTGAGGCTCTACTTATCCGAGATAAAGATAGTAAATTATTTATACATTTTAATGTTTATTCAACAATTTTATAACTTTTTACTACTTTCTCAAAACGCTCATAGTTGGAGTTATACCTGCCTTCGTTCTTTGTAGAAAGTATTACCATGACAACAGCTTTTTCTTCCTTTATATAGGCGATGGCCTCATAGTTCCCATACTCATCGCCCAGCACTTCTTTAACCTCTGCTCGCCCGTCATTATACGTTTTTATACTATTACCGTTCCTGATAACAATATTTTTTTTCGTCTTTTTATAAGACAAAAGGTCCTTATCAATGAATTCAGAGAGTTTCCCTTCATGGTCGCACACGGCTATAAAAATGACCACGGGTGCGGTCTGCCATTTTTGTGACATAGGAAAGAATACGGTATGCTCGCCGTGCATGAGCCTGGGTGTACTGTCTTGTGCCCAGCCAGCCGGCGGAGTGACCCTAAACGCTATACCTGTGCCATATATAAGACTGCTATTGTCTTTTCTTTGACCGAAAGCTATTATGGATAATAGAAAAAGAACGGAGAACAGGCAAAATAGTTTCCTCATAAACAATAGCAGGCTTGGCGGTGAACTAATTATATTGCTACAACAAAGTAGAAATTTTTTTTATCAATTTCCCTTACCTTTTGTGAAAATTTATTTTAACAGATCCATCCGAGCGGCCTATACGTTAATAGCTGAAACCGATACGAAAAACCGTTTCTTATGCGTAATTTAATTATTATTTTCTCGATCTGCTGTTTTGTATCGTTCGCACGATGCACGAACGCGCAAAAAACAAGTGATATGGACACAGGACACAAAAACAATCCGTACTATTCCCACACGGACACCGCGAAACTCCATGTGAGTGACGCCGAATGGAAAAAATTATTGCCCTCTGATGTATATGATATAGCCCGCAGAAAGGGTACTGAACACTCTTTTAGCGGCAAATACTGGAACTATACCGGGAAAGGCACTTATTGCTGTGCAGTATGTGGCAATAAACTATTCCGCTCTGATGCCAAGTTTGCCAGTACCTGCGGATGGCCAAGTTTTTACGAGGCCGTACGGCCCAATAGTGTTACCTATCACGAGGATAATTCCTATGGTATGAGCCGTACCGAGGTGCTTTGCGGGCGCTGCGATTCTCACCTGGGACATATTTTTGATGATGGACCTCCACCTACTTACAGACGCTTCTGCATGAACAGCGCCGTGCTGGAATTTGAGCCCGACGAAAAACAGTAAATGACAATATATCACACGCCTGGGTTATAAATATCCCCGTTTTTTTTATCTCTTTTTTAAGATCCAAATTCACACATCTTTCGTTTATAATATTGAAACACCATTTTATGCAATACATATCAATGATATTTTTAGCGGGCATTGTGCTGATCTTTGCCACATCGACAAAGGGGCAAAATAGGACAGCCTCTAAAAAAGAAGGAAATAAAGAAATGAAAAACAATCCTTATTATTCACATACGGATAATAAACCATTGGCTGTGAGCGATGCCGAATGGAAAAAGATCCTTGACCCCGGTACATACCAGATAGCCCGTGAAAAAGGAACTGAACGTGCCTTCACGGGTGAATATTGGGATAACCACAAAAAAGGCACCTACTACTGCGCTGTTTGTGGTAAACCTCTCTTCAGTTCTGATACAAAATTTGAAAGTGGCACCGGTTGGCCTAGTTTCTATCAGCCCCTCACACCCGGCAGCACCCGCGATATACACGACGGATCTCATGGCATGGACCGCACCGAGGTTGTCTGCGCACGTTGCGGTTCACATTTAGGGCACGTATTTGATGATGGCCCCGCACCTACGCATTTGCGCTACTGCATGAACAGCGCCGTACTCGATTTTGAACTAAAAAAATAGTGAATAGAAGGTAGCATCCTAAGAATTTAGATTTGTGTAGATGGGTGTTTTAATTGGTTTAACCCCTTATTTTGCAGAGAATAAGGGTTTTTTTTTATGACAAAAAAAGAACGATACGCTTTTGTAATTGATTGGTTCCAAAAGAACATGCCGGATGCAAAAACAGAACTGCACTACAAAGACCCGTTCCAGTTGCTGGTAGCTGTGATACTCTCGGCACAATGCACAGACAAACGCGTGAATCTTGTGACGCCCGACCTGTTCAAAAAATTTCCCGGTCCTGAAAGCCTTGCCAAAGCTGAATTTGAAGATGTGGAACCACTTATAAAAAGTGTAAGCTTTGCCAATAATAAGACAAGACACCTGATAGGTATGGCACAAATGCTGATGGAAAAATTCAAGGGGAAAGTGCCGGATAATATGGAAGATCTTGTGTTGTTGCCAGGTGTGGGTCGAAAGACGGCCAATGTTATCGTGTCCGTTGTGTATGACAAACCGGGCATGGCAGTGGATACTCATGTGTTCCGGGTATCTGCCAGGATAGGGTTAACAACAAATGCCAAAAACCCGCTACAGGCCGAAGAACAATTGGTGGCGAATATCCCCTCCGATTTATTGCCTATCGCGCATCACTGGCTTATTCTGCATGGGCGCTATGTATGTGTGGCCCGCAGCCCCAAATGCGACAAATGCGGACTAAAGGCCGCCTGCAAATATTACAAAAGTGATATGAAGTATATTTTTGAAAAGGACGCGTAGAGCCTGTCCAATTTCGACACTCTCGATTGTTATAAGTGTATAAAACATTTTTTAACAATTAAAACTTTAAACAAGATGGATGAATTCATGTTAATTTTCAGGCACCAGGACGGCAACAAAGTTGCTGCCCCTGAGCAGATACAGATCTGGATGAAACAAACAATGGACTGGATAGGTGGCATTGCCGCTCAAAACAAATTCATTGCAGGGAATGGTCTTCTTTTTGATGATGCCAGGGTAGTAGGACACCATAATGTTGTTACCAACGGTCCTTTTGGTGAAATAAAGGAAACCATAGGCGGCTATATTATGGTAAAAGCAGACTCTGTGGAAGAAGCTGTGGAATTTGCAAAGGGCAGCCCTGTGCTACAGGGGGATGGGAATACAGTGGAAGTGCGAAAGATAGCAAAGAGAGACGGGATACATTAAAAACTAAAAAGCCCCTGCAGCAACGTGGGGGTACTTTTATGTATGGACAAGGGAGAACTGATACCCCATTTATTCAGAACAGAATACCGAAAAATAGTCTCCGTGTTGTGTAAGCATTTCGGGTTCGGGCAGATGGAACTTGCAGAAGATATTGCCAGTGATACATTTCTCGCTGCCGCACAAACATGGCCCATGAAGGGCATTCCCGATCAGCCAACGGCATGGCTTTATAATGTAGCAAAGAACAAGGCAAAGAACCATTTGCAAAGAGACCACATCTACAGTAAAAAGATATTTCCTGAGATAAAAAATATTCCTGTTGCGGCAAGTGAGGCAGAGCTTGACCTGTCTCCACAAAATATAAATGACAGCCAGTTGCAAATGATGTTCGCAATTTGCCACCCTTCTATCCCTCCAGAAGCACAGATAGGATTATCGCTACGAATACTTTGTGGCTTTGGTATAGAAGAAATAGCGGATGCTTTCCTTACTAACAAAGAAACGATCAATAAACGCCTATTTCGCGCCAAAGAAAAACTGAGGGAGGAAAAAATAGAGATAGCGCTCCCTCCTTTGCCAGAAATAGAAAAACGTTTGGAGACCGCATTGAGAACAATTTACCTTTTGTTCAGCGAAGGATATTATTCCGAGAGTAATAATAAAACAATAAGGAAAGAACTTTGCATAGAGGCTATGCGCCTGTGCAATATGCTTGTGGAAAATACCTGCACCAACAAGCCAGAAGCAAACGCGCTGCTATCACTTATGTGTTTCCAGTCGTCGAGGTTTGATGCGCGTATCGACAAAAAGGGGGAACTTATTTTGTATGAAGAACAAGACAGAAGCCTGTGGAGCGCCGAACTAATAAGCACAGGAGGGTATTTTTTAAGGTGTGCATCTGTTGGGGATAGCCTTTCGAAATATCATTTGGAAGCAATGATAGCCTTCTGGAATACACAACAAGAGGATACAAAAGAAAAATGGGAGAACATCCTGCAACTATACAACCGCTTACTGCAAATAGAATATTCCCCCATAGCCGCGCTGAACAGAACTTATGCCTTATCTAAAGCCAATACAAAACAGGAGGCCATTACCGAGGCCGAAAAACTAAAACTGGAAACTAATCACTTCTATTATGCCTTGCTGGGTGAGTTATACACGGACACTGACAGCGCAACAGCAAAGCAACATTTCCAAAAAGCCCTCTCACTCGCAAAGACACATGCAGACAAACAGGCTATGCAAAAAAAGATCAGTAAATTTTGATATTCCTTATTTCCCGTTGTAAGCTTGTTGCAGAACGTTCAGGTCCAGCTTCACCATTTTGAACATAGCTTGCGTCACTCTTTTTGCTCTTTCGGCGTCCTCATCAGCCATCATCTGCCCCAGCTGTATAGGGACTATCTGCCAGGAAAGACCATATTTATCCACCAGCCATCCGCACTGGATAGGCTTGCCACCTTCACACAGCCTATCCCAATAATGATCCACTTCTTCTTGCGTCTCACAATTCACTACCAGTGAAACGGCAGGTGTGAAACTATAAACAGGTCCGCCATTTAGGGCCATGAACTCCTGCCCGTTCAACTGGAAACTAATGACCATAACTGACCCTTTAGGACCGGGGCCAGCGTCTCCGTAACGACTCATGGTCAAGATCTTGGAATCTGTAAAAATAGAGGTATAAAAATTTACAGCTTCTTCTGCCTGGTCATTGAACCATAAAAATGTCGTGATCTTTTGCATAAACTTGTTTTTTTTACTTTTTAATTTTTGCCTGTTCTTTCCGCATGGCCCTTTCGGTATTCTGCCTTATCCGTTCCTTTATTATTTTCTTTATGAGGGCAACAGGCAAAGGTTTGTTAAGCGGGAAATGAACTGTAGATATCTCGCACTTAAAATTTTTAAGCTCTTCGGAATATGAGCTCAATATAGTGTTGCTCATGGCATAAAAACTTGTACCCAGTTTATTGGCACCAAAACCTACAAGCATACCATGATATTTGTAAGTAGGTATCATATAGCTGATCGTTTCCTCGGCATCGGGCACCTGTGAGCGAATGATGCTTCGTATCCTGACAAGCCTTTCCTTTTTGTCCTGATCCTGGGCTGCAATGTAATCGTCTACATTTTTTGCTGGAACGCTTCTCATTTGTTCTTACTTGTTGTTTTGATAAAACAAAGATAAGCGCCGGAGTTAATATTAATGGGGTGGAAATGTGACATTTTATAGGGTCGATTACGACAAATAAATAAAATGCGTCCGGTCAGGAAAGCCTGTCTAAAAAATCATCTTTTCTTCGGAAGGATACATCAACGTTCGAACCATCCACCATCACTACATAACCACCTCTCCCCTTTACATATTCTTTTACGTGCATCAGGTTTATGATATGGCTGTTATGTATCCTGAAGAATGCCTCAGGTGGCAGCTTACCCTCTATCTCATGTATTTGTTTGGTAATAGTATAGACCCGGTTATTCATACAGAATATCTTGCAGTAATTGCCATCTGCAGCTATCCTTATTATTTCTTCAAATTTTATAAAGCTAAACCCGTCCATAGTAGGTAAGGCAAGGTTATTGACATATATATGTTTTGAAAAAACGTTTATCAGCTGCTCTATATTTATATTTTTTTGTTTCTCTTCAATGTTAGCTTCAATTTTTTGAATTGCATTTTTCAGCTCGTTGTAGTCAATTGGTTTTAATAAATAATCGATCGCACCGGTTTTTATAGCCCTTATAGCGTAGCTGTCATATGCCGTGGTGAATACGATATGAAAATTTATTTCTTTCAGTTTGCTTAAAATGTCAAAAGCATTTCCATATGGCAATTCGATGTCCATAAAAACCAAATTGGGTTTTATGGACCGGATCTTTTCTACAGCTTCTCTGGCATCTGATGCGTAACCTAATATCTGCACTTGCGGACAATACTGATCGATAAGGGTTGTCAATACAGATCTGCTGTTATCTTCATCTTCAATAATTAGTGCGTTCATCATGATATTTTTATTAAAGGTTGATAGAAAGAATTACTGTTGTTCCCCGTTCATTTTTGTCCAGTTCCGTTTTGTCAACGATCTTTATTTGGATATTTTTAGAGTAGATCTTATTTAGTGACGCGATCCTGGCGGTTACCAATTCTATCCCCTTTGAACTATGACCTGATCGGTTCTCACTTATTTTCTTTGATGCGCATATACCTATTCCATTATCGTCGAGACGTATCTCCAATGTGTCAGTTTTGGTAAATTTTAGTGTTATCAACCCTTTTTCGTCCTTTAGATATTTTATTCCATGATTGATGCCATTCTCAATAAAAGGCTGCAATACGAAAGCAGGCACTATTGATGCGCTTTTATTCAGGGCCGGGTCTACTTCTATAGAATAGTCAAAACGGTTGTTATGCCTTAGTTTCTCTACCTCCAGGTAATTATTGATGAATTCGTATTCTTCATCAATAGAGATAAAACTTTCTTTAGATAGCATCAGCGCCTTTCTCATCAGCTTAGCAAAGCGGTTGATGAAATAGCTTGCAGATTCGACATTATTATTATAGACCGCATTTTGTATTGCGTTCAGACAATTAAAAATAAAATGGGGCTTTATCTGGGAATGGATGGCTTCTAGTTCCAGCCGCGATATTGTTTGACTCAATTCAGATCGCAGGCGTTTTCTCTTTTCATGCTGCTTACTGTATTTGAATGTTATGAAGATGGCAATGGCCACCAATGCCAAAGCTGCTAACCACCTCAACCATATCAACTGATACCATTCTGGGACAATGGTGAACTCAATGTGTGCCGGCCGGATACTCTTGTTACCAAACAGATCTGTGGCGCTCACATAAAAATTGTAAGTGCCCGGGCTAAGGCCACTATAAGTAATTGAATTGCTTTTTGTGAACAAGGGCTTATCATTCAATTCTTCAATATAGTAGGCATACCTTATTTCGCCACTGCTTAAGTAGGATAGTCCGGAAAAAGAGATACTGATAGTATTTTGTTTGCTATCAAAATGAAATATGCTGTCGGTGGTATATTGTTCATTGTTCCCCACTTTTACCTTTGTAATATAAATGGGGAACAAATATTTTTCTGCAATATCACGTTTATTGAAAAATGTTATTCCTGTACTACTTACAACGTAAACAGTATCTTTTACTACCAATACATCATTTACCTGGTCGTCCATCAGCGTATTCTTGTCGCTGTACTTATTTATTGAGAAGCTGTCTTTATTTATCACTACGTGGTATAAACCAAGTACCGTGCATATCCATGCTTCGTTACGCTCATCAATAAAAATATTATTGCAGCTATTTGACGCCAAACCGTCTGCCATAGTAAAATGATAAATGATTTTGTTAGACCGCACAACAAATACCCCATTGGAAGATGTGCCCACCCATAAGTTTTTGCTTTTGTCAATTCCCATGCAAGTGATCCTGTTCTTGAACGAGGGGCTGAATACCGTTTCTGGTACAGATGTTTTACCATTATACAGATACAACCCGTTTAATGTCTCATACCAGCAAGTATCGCTTAGACTTCCGGCTACACTTGTGACACGTACATTATCTACAATGTAGGATACTTGTGAAGTGTCTTTGCAGGAGATAGAAAATAGACCCTGGCTTGAAGCTATCAGCATAAGGTCATTTGCCTCATCATATTTTATTTCCTTTATGTTCCTTTTGATATTTATAGGATGAAACTGCTTTTTATCAACATCATAAATGCACACACCATCATCCATTCCTATCCACAATTTATTATGTTTATCCATTACCATATTCCTTATCCGGTTATTTCTGGGAAAGAAATTTTCATGCTGGGTTCTAAATAGCTTACCGTTCGCCAGGAAATACAAAGTATTGTTATTGTCGCCGGCTATTATCTGTCCATTAGTTCCGACGATGGAATAATATGTGGACGGGGTTTTTATATCTGCAGACAGGGGTACTGTATATGCCCGGATTTTAGGGAACATTTCAACACCATCATGTAAAAACGTGACCCATTTATTTCCTTGCTTGTCGATGACAATATCCGATACCGCAGCGTTGTAATTGTATTCTGAGATCGTTTTAAAGCTATCATTCGAAATATCTTTTTCTATTACAGTGTTATCTTCAAATATTATGCGGAGTATATTATTTGTCCTGTCTGGCACCAGTTTGACTATTTCTTTTTTAAAAACATACGATGTCTTTTTTGTAACAATATTGTTTGAAAGGTCTATTGTGTATGGAGTTATATAGTTGTATTGATCGTCTGTTTGATATAACAAATATCGCCCCTTGCCTATTTCTATAATTTTTCTACGACCGGTTACCGGGATATTTAAAGTGCTATAGGGCACAAATTTTTCATTGTTTTTATCTAGTATAAATAGAACAGACCCCTTTATGGCATAGATAGTACTGTCAACGCTTGTAATGAGTGAGACGTCGTCAGCTTTCGGCAAACTATATTCAGAGAACTTGTCGTTTTTGAATCTATATATATGGTCCTTGCCTAAAAGCCACACCTCATCTTTGTTTATCGATCGGACATGCCAATTGTAACTTTTTATTTTTTGCAGTTCTTTAAAATTGCTGGCATTGAATATTTTCCCTTTAAAATAAAAGCACGGTTGCTGATTATAGCATACAAACCATATTCTGCCATCATTGTCTTCAAACATCCCAATTACTACAATATCCGTCAAGCCATCATTTGTAGAAAAATTGGTGAAAGAGGTCCCATCAAATCTACAGACCCCTGCGGTGGTCGCAAACCACAAAAACCCATTTTTATCTTCAATGGCACTATACACCATATTGCTGGCAAGGCCATCCCTAACAGTGTAGCCTCTGAAAAGTTCCTCCTGTGAAAATGAGCAGAAGCCCAAACAAAGGATCAATATGAATAAAAAAGAGGGCTTCATTAAGGAATGGGATAAGAGAGCAAATTAGCGCATATTTTTTTGTCTGTATGCGCAGCTATACACTCAGGCAACGCATCCATACAGTCTTATTATTTCCGTCTGATAATTTAGGGTAATTTCGGTTCAGTATTTATTGAACATGCTGTTTAAAAGATCTTTTTTGCAGAAAAAGATCTCCTATTAAAACATTAATAATTTATACTATGAAAAAACTACTGGTTTTCGTTCTTTTTTTCTGTGCCACAGCCTTGCACGCCCAAGCTGGATGCCCCACACAACAGGGCGGGTAAAACTCTCGGAAAGCAGGCTGGTGATCTATTGAGAGTAATGCTGTGATGGTATGCAGGTAGATGTATGTAAATTCCTGTCATGGTAAAGAGAAAAATGCATAGGATCGTTGGGGCAATTTATTTATTCGAAAGACATAAATTTCGTTCTGGGTCTACACGATGGGATATCCGCATCACTGATCTGCCAAGGTGCTGGATGTATTGCTTGGTTTGCTTTCATTCCATAGCCTGTCCATTGCGGTCACTACATATGTTACCTTTTTGAAGCGGTTGGCATTAGCATCCAGGTATTCTGTTTTGTCAGTTTGCACACAGATTATCTTTTCGGTTCGGTTCAGGTTTATGGCTTCGTCATTTACAAAGCGGTACACTACATACCGTATCATTTCGCCAGTAGGGTTATTGATATGCCATTGCAACAAAGAACCCTGTGCGGAGGGTATTGCTTTTAGTGTCGGTGCTTGTGGGGGAATGCTATCCAGCCATTTCATTTGTGGCGGGAAAGCGGGCAACCTGTTGAAAGACGAATGCAGGCTATCGGTCATGGCCGGTGTTATTTTGTCGAAACAAGAGGTACTGTAGAATGCATAGCCGGGTGTTTTGGTATATTGTCTTATGTCGTGCAATTGCCATAATAGCTCACGACAACCGGCCCAGGGGCCACTGTGTGCACCTACCATACGGTACACACCCAGGCCATAATAAATGTGCCTTCCATAGTCATGGTTGTTCCACCACGGCATTAGGACGTCAAAAGGGGCAGCATGGCTTTTATGTTCCCAATACAATTGGGGTAGCAAGTAGTCTATCCAGCCTTTGCGCATCCAGAGCAATACATCAGCATACAGATCATCATAGTCTGTTTGTCCGCCTCTGGTCTCAGACCCCTCAGGGTCTTTACTGGAATTGCGCCATACACCAAAAGGGCTTATACCAAGTTTCACATACGGTTTTAGGCTTTTGATATTTTTGTTCAATAGATAAATGAACTGGTTCACATTGTTGCGCCGCCAGTCATCTTTGTCGCCCCTTTCCCCATATTGGCTGTAGCTTTTGTTATCGGGAAATGGCGTAGTGCCCACTCTATATGGATAAAAATAATCATCCAGGTGCACAGCATCTATGTTATATCGGTTCACTACATCTATTATCACTTTCACTACATACTCTCTTGCCTCCGGCATACCGGGATCTATATAAGACTTGCCCCCGTAACTTATGATCCAATCGGGATGTTTGTGTGTCACATGATTGTCGGGGTTATTATTAGAAGCACTGTTCATCAATGCCCGGAAAGGGTTGAACCATGCATGAAATTCCATATTGCGTTTGTGCGCTTCATCTATCATGAATTTTAAAGGATCATAATAAGGAAAGGGCGGCTCACCCTGTCTTCCGGTTAGATAATAACACCAGGGCTCTATAGATGAAGGATACAGCGCATCGCTTGATGGCCTCACCTGGACTATCACGGCGTTGCAGCCCAGGTATTTAAGCTGGTCGAGACGGTGCATGAACTCCTCTTGCTGCTGTATGGAGGGTAAGCCAGGTTTAGAAGGCCAATCGATATTGGCGACAGTAGCCACCCAAGCCGCCCTAAACTCGCGTTTCTGTTGTGCGTCAACATGGACTGAGGAAAAGACAAGAAGCAGGAAAAAAGTTATAGCACGATGCATTGGAAAATGAAAATGCCAAATATTGGATGTTGATGAAAATATGCCGGTAGAGAAGAATAGGGATCAAACCAGCTACCCTATGGATAACAAAATAATAAAAAAAACAGGCTGAAAAAAATGCTCAGCCTGTATATATTTTACCATAAAGTAATTATTTTTTTGTTCCCAAGGTCTCCGTCGCTTCTTTGGACTGCGCCCCGCCTTCCTCAATGTTTGTTTCCTTTGTTTTTTTTGCGCGTGGTTTTTTTGCGGGTTTTTCTTCAGGGGCAGCCTCTGGTATAGCTGTTACTTCTTGTGCCGCTTCCTGTACAGTTGTTTCTGCAGCAGGCACATCCGCTGCCGGTTCTTCAAATTTAAGGAGTTCGTTCGATTTAAGGAGCTGATACCATTTCAGCATTTTTTTCATATCACTTACATATACGCGCTCCTCGTCAAACTCGGGCAAAATGCTTTTAAAGTATGTTTTGATCGTATTTGTATCAGCATTTTTTGGATCGACGGGAGGTATGGCAGTTTCGTGGTCCAGCATTTTTTTAAATACTTCCTGCAATCTTACGTTTTCGCCAGTCGTATATACCTCTATGGTCTCAATAGGAGTAACATTATGTAAACGTGCCGAAATGAATTTCGTGGTCTTATCAGCCAGGTTCCGCACAATGGCCCCATCGCTTTTGGTAGTTAATAAGTGATAAAGCCCACCTATACCTGTCACTGCAACAATTTCTCTGTATTCCATAATTTGTTTTGAACGGGCAGCAAAAATAAAGTATTTACTATAATTTGCCCCTTCTTCTTAGATTTTCTTTATTCTCAGATGTTTTGCGAAATACTTATCGAAGGTAGTTACCGGATGAGGGTAACGGTACCCTGCAGTGATATCTCGTGATCGAGTTTGTTCCCGCAATAGGCTTTTAAGTAGTAGTTATAAGTGCCGAGTTCCTGCGGAGTCCCATTGAAGGTACCGTCCCATCCCTGGTCGGCATAGACGGTATAGAATACCCTTTGTCCGAATCGGTTATAGACGGAGAACTCCTCTATTTTGATATCGCCCTTGAAACGGATGCGGAACAGGTCGTTCCTGCCGTCGCTGTTGGGAGTGAAGGCATCGGGGATAAAAGGCTTGCAGCAGTCGTCATAGACGATGGAAGAGACGAGGGAGTCGGTACAGGCGTTGATATCTTTGACCCAGACCATATAATTGCCGTTGGGCATACCGCTGAGGCTGGGAGCATCGGCTCCGGGGTTGGCGCTCCAGGTATAGGTGTAAGGTGCGGTACCTCCGGTGACGGAGAGGTTGATGCCGCCTCCGTTGTCTATTCCGACACAGTCATTAGGTGTCATTGCGGCGACGATGTGAATGGAGTCAGGCTGGGTGAGCACCAGTGCGGTATCGAGCCGGCAGCCCTTGCTGTCGGTCACGGTCACGGTGTAGTTACCGGCATAGAGGCTGTCGAACACATCATTGTCGGTAGGGGTGCCGTTGCCTACCTGGTAAAGCAGTGCGCCTACGCCCCCGGAAGCGTCCACGGTGATCTTACCATTGCCGAAAGTGAAGCAGGCAGGGCGCTGCAGCAGCACATCGTTTATTACGATATGGGGATAGCCGATAAGTTGTATGGTGGTATCGTAAACGCAGTTATTGGCATCCCTGATATAGAACAGGTAAGTGCCTTCGGATAATTGGGCATAGATGACCTTGGAAGAGAAGTTGATGCTGTCATTCATGGAATAGGCATAGAGGGGAGTTCCGCCGGAAGCGTGCAACTGCACATAGCCATTGGTATACCCGGCACAGGTAGGGTTAAGGAAAGAATCTATGTCAAAGACAAGATGGGTGGGCTCCGTAAGGGTAACGGTGGTATCGAGTGGGCAGTTATTGTTGTCCCTGATATGGATGATCTGGTTCCCGGCCAAGAGGCCGCTGAGCAAAGAAGAAGAGCTGAAAGCGCCTGCATTGGCAGCATAGGAATAAGGTGTCACAGCGCCGGAAGCATATACCTGCACCGATCCGGAGTTGCCGCCATTGCATTTTACATTGGAAAGGGTAAGACTGTCTATGACAAGGGCGCTGGGCTGTGTGATGGTGAAGATGGTATCATGTATGCAGCCGTTGTTGTCCTTTACATAGATGGTATCGGTAGCTGCGGGCAGTGCGGGTATGGTGGTCGCGGTAGTGTAGGGGTTCGTGCCGAAGGCAAAGGTATAAGCCGGTGTGCCGCCCGTTGCACTTACGGTGACCGACCCGTTACTGAGTCCATGACAGGAAGGGCTGGTAATGTTCAGCGAAGGGACGATGACGGAAGGCTGTGCCACCACGACATTGGTGTCCTTGATGCAGCCGTTATTGTCCTTGATATGGATGGTATAGGTGCCGGCGACCAGGTTGGGGAATATATTGGGGCTGCCGTAAGGGTTGGTACCGAGGGCATAGGTATAGGGGCTGCTGCCGCCGCTTCCCACCATTGTCACGGAGCCGTTGTTGAGTCCGAAACAGGTGGCAGGGCTTACAGAGGCTATGCCTATGATATTGAGGGAATCAATAACGATGATGGTGGTATCGTGGATACAGCCGTTGGCATCCTTGACATGGAAGATATAGGTGCCGGCCGCCAGTGACCCGAAAGTGCCGGATGAGGTATAAGGGCCTGTTCCCTCGCTGTAGGTATAACCCGAAGTACCTCCGGAGGCTGAAAGGATGACCTGTCCGTTAGAGAGGGTATGGCAGGTGGAATTGGTAAGCTGCACGGCGGGGACGATGGCCGAAGGCTGTGTGATGGTGAAAGAAGAAGAATCGTGTATGCATCCGTTGGCATCCTTTACGTGCAGTACATAGGTACCTGCGGCAAGTCCCGATATCACATTGCTTGGGCCATAAGGAGCGGTATTGACAGCATAGGTATAGGGCGTAGTGCCTCCTGAAGCGGTCACGGTCAGCGAGCCGTTGGGCTGTCCGTAGCAGGTGACATTGGCCTGTACCACTGAAGTGATGAGCAGCTGGGAAGGGGAGCTAATGTTTATGGTATCCGACCTGGAGCAATTGTTGGCATCGAGCACACTGATGACATAGGTCCCGGGCACCAGTCCGGCAAACGTATTGGAGTTGCCGTATGCGCCTCCATTGATACTGAAGGAATAAGGCATGGTGCCACCGGTGGTATTAGCCACTATCTGCCCTGTGGGTGTACCGTAGCACTGCACATTGGTCACTACGGGGCTTATGGCAAGGGCGGCAGGCTGTGTCAGGGTCACGTTCGTATCGAGGTAGCAGAGGGAATCGTCCTTGATATGTATGGCATAGGTATTGGCAGTAAGGTTGATGAAGGTATTGGTGCTCAGTGCGGGGCCCGCATTGATGGCATAGGTATAGGGCGAACCGTATCCGCCGGAGGCATAGACAACGATAGAACCGGAGGAGTCGCCGTGGCAGAGGATATTGCTGAGGTTAAAGGTGGCCGTCACCTGTAGTGAATCGGTTAGTATGATGGTAGTGTCCTTGCTGCAGTTATGCCCGTCCTTTATATGTATGGCATAAGTTCCGGGAGCGAGGTTGCCAAACGAATTGGTGCTGCTGAAAGGGCCTGCGCCGATGGCGTAAGTATAAGGCGAAAAGGTATTGTAAGCGGTGACGGTAATGACGCCGTTCTGGAAATGGTTGCAGGAAGGTTCCTTCAAACTGAGAACGGTAAGTATGGGTGTGGCATCGGGGAGGAAGACGGTAGTGTCCTTGATGCAGGAATTGGCATCTTTTATATGCAGGGTATAGGTACCCGAAGCGAGACCGGAAAAAGTATTGGTAGCGGAATAAGCGCCTGCGCCGATGGCATAGATAAATGGTGAGAGTCCGCCGCCGGCAGTTATCGTTATGGTCCCGGTGCTGGTCCCGGGGCAAAGCGGGGTGGTCATGCTTACAGAAGGGATGATGGCGGGAGGTACGGCCAGCGTCACGGAGGTATCCTTAAAGCATCCGTTGGTGTTGGTGACGCGTATGGTATAGGTCCCCGGAACGAGGCTGTCGGTAAGAGTGGACGTAACGGTATTGAAGGTCTGGAGCGTGGTGCTGCCCTGTAATATCTTGATCTGGAAGGGCGAACCGATACCCGGTGTCACGGTGAAGACCGCTTTTTTCACGCAGGTGGCGGCGGATACGAGGGCGAAGACATTGCTGGGGTCGGGGAGCACCGTGACGGTATAGGCAATGGTCTGCTTGCTGGAAAGAGGGCAGGCATCGTCCTGGAGTGTCAGGAAGAAAGTATAGGAACCCGGTGTCACGGAAGTGACGTTCCAGCTAAAGGTACCGTGAGGCGTTGGCGTACCATTGCCGGTAACGCTGAAGGTAGCGCCGGAGGGC
>Ga0206910_1084_pt1 | contig 18801 bp, 15 predicted proteins | sample Alteio_BWOrgHeat_77_FD_152949 | JGI IMG/M metagenome (GOLD analysis project Ga0206910, IMG submission 152949) | Enriched cells from forest soil in Barre Woods Harvard Forest LTER site, Petersham, Massachusetts, United States -... | ecosystem: Environmental > Terrestrial > Soil > Temperate forest >... | reverse complement strand
GATTGTATAGTTCAGCTTCCATGCGGTTATAAGCACCGTAAATTATCCCGTTATTGACATGTGAAGCATATGGATAATCGCCTTGTTGACCATAATGATGGTTGTTAGGAGCAAAAGGAATCGATACATGAGAAAAATGATTGATGTTCAAATCAACATTTTTTGTTATTCTGGGGATGATACGTGAATCGGGATAGGCATGATCTATTGATGTGTAAAGCAGTAATTTACTTTCCTGATTACGAAAGCTGGAAAAGAAATCCATGGCTTTGTGACTGGATATAGTCTCATCTTCGCGGCTGACTGCCATAAATAGGGGGCAGGTCAGTGTATGGTGCTGGCGCAATTCTTTTAACGCATTGGTTAACAAGGCGACTTGTTTTACAGCGTGAAAGGGAATGGAAAGATATTTGGTATAATCCATTTCTTTTTCCTGATACAGCCATTGATCGTGATTCAGCTTGAGCCATTTTTTGATTTGGTGCCACAGGACGACCATGCTGACAGGCGCTTTGATTCGAATGGCAGGGGCAAGTAGTATGATGCCTGATATTTGTGAATCTTGCAGTGCTTGATACACCGATAACGCCGCGCCTGTAGAAAAACCGGCTAAAAAAATATGGTCTACTTCTTTGCGCAAACTGTCTACGCCATAATGAAGTGCTTGAATCCAGTCATGATATGAAACAGAGAGTAAATCTTCAGGCGTAGTGCCATGGCCTGGCAACAGAATAGAACGGCATAAGATTCCATTCGATTGTAAATGTATGCCTATGTCTTTTAATGAAAACGGACAATCTAATAATCCATGCAGTAATAAAACGCCATATTTTAGGCGATGACCTGATTTTATGGGATTAATAGGGTGAAATTCATAAGGACTATTGGCATTGATTATGTGTTGGGCAAGAGATCCAGCTTGTTGTAAATCAGTGCGCCTGTCTTCTATGATTGTGCGATTATGAGCAATGTATTCTGAAAAGGGTAAATTGCTATCAGATATTTGATAGTCGGGAATAGGTTTATTCATTGTTGATGATAAGTTGCTCAGCATAGTAATCAATTTATAATAATTCTGGATGCTATGTCTAGCCTGAATATTTGGAAACCCCCAACGTGCAATGTCAGCGGGAACCGCTGACATTGCTACAATGCTAGATTAAGATAGAATACTAGATTAAGCTACCAGCGGTTTCCGCTAACCTTGCGCGATGGGGTGTTCTGAGAGGGGAGAACCGCGATTCTCCCCCTCTCAGTGCAAGCAAAAGCTTTGCTTTTGCGCAGCATATAAACACACAGGAATTTCCGCGTTCTGAGCGGGAATTCCTGTTAAGCTACAGTGCTTAAATGCTCTATCTCTATCAAGATTAAAGTGAGGCACGGATTATAGTATGCGTATAGGTAAGAATATATTAACGATGATTCTGTTTGGCATTTTCCCTATGCTGGCGTTAGCAAAAAGCGTTGGTGTGGGTGGAATGGCAACAGACATGATGGAACCTGTCGGTGTGATGGCTGATTTCTTGCATAGTGCTTGTATTTTAATTGGAGGCGCTTTTCTTTTTGCAAGCATTATCAAATATATTGAACATCGTCGAAGTCCTACTATGGTTCCCATGAGTACCGTTGTCTTTTTAGTTATAGCCGGAGCGTTTCTTCTTGCTATTCCAATTTTGTCTTATATCACTAATAATGGCGGATTATTTTCTAAGTAAACTTAATATGAATATAACTTTCTACATTTTTCGATTTTTTATTTTAGTTTTATTTTCAATATTGTTAATTGGCTGTAATGAGAAACAATCCTATTCTTATTACATGCGTCACCCATTGGAATTAAAACAAGAAATTACAGAATGCCAATCCATACTTGAAAAAACAAAAGAGCAAGCAGCTAAATGTGAGATGGTGATGTATGCAGCCATGAATATCACTGCTTTGATTAATCAGCAGCAGCAAGATCCAGAAAAATTTGGCCAACGCATTTTGGATGCCCAAGAAAATTTTGCGAAATTAAAACAGGCAGAAGAGCAGGCACGCGGTATTTTAGATGGACTTAAAATCAAAAATGCTTCGCCTACAGAATTAAGAATGGCGCAAGATGATTTATATAAAGCAAAAAAAGCGAGTGCCGACCAACTCCAGGAAGTGAAAGTCATGCTGGCTGTAGTGGGTTTAGGTAGTCCTGAATAAAAATAAAATGAGGATAAAAAATGCAGCGCAATCAATATCAAACAAACAAGCATCAAAACAAGCATCATAACAAGAAGCAAGACACTAAAATTAATCATACTGAAATGCTTGCCCAGCAAAGACGGCAGCAAGAATATGCACCTACTCATAAAGAAGAAGCCATTTTTGGGGTTACCGTTACGCCGAAAAGAAAAAGTCGTAACAAAAAACCTCAACCCCGTTTTGCAATATCTCAGCATTCAACTGAGCAAGCGCAACTTCAGCACATTACCCTCATGTCTTCTTTGTTATTTATTCGTACAATGGATAAAAAACAAATCATGTCATTATGCTTTCTTGCGCTTATCTGTGGAGGTTATGCAACTTCTGTATTAAATGACATTCAAAAAAATCCTCGCAATAAAGAGAATAAAAAATCTTTGTCTCGATCGCCAGAAGAGAAGGAAAAATTAAAAAAAGAAATCTACCAACAAGTCTGTCAAGATACTTCTAAAATAACCATGAATAAACCTGATATTACACTAGGATGCAATAACAATGGTGTAATGGAGCCTAAAGCTTGTATCGAGAAAAGCACTGTAGACTGTCATGCTCAAATGGAACAATGGAAACGCTTTATTTATGATCATAGTATTATAGGATCAGAAAGGGATAAGGAAATTAAAATGTTTGATGAATGGGAGCAATTCATCGAACCTCAATTGGAGACTATATACTCGAGACAAACTGCACTTCAAAATAAGGCTTTCGACGAAATACTATCCCCAATAATGCATTTAAAACAAATGTATTTGACGTCTATATGGACACGACAATTAAACGCAGGGAATTGCGGTGAACATTCACGCACTGCATTAATGGAATTATTAAATAAAAAATTACAATATGGTTTGGAAATGAAAATTCAACTGATCTCGATGATTGCCAGTGAATCAAGTCATGCAATGAACGGTCATCAATATCTACTATTAGAAAGTAATATAGATGAAATATCTATACACAAAGACAGAGCTAGCGTAAAGCAAGTAATCGATAAAATGGAAGGAACCATTTGCGACCCATGGAACCATGGCTATTATGCAGATTTTAAAACCGATAATAGCGGGTTATATGGTAATAACGCTGGATGGGATACACTAAAAGTGCAAACCTTTTCATTAAAATTTGCAGGTTTTAATAAGGTATCCATGAGAGCTCAACAGTTCATTTGTAAGTTACTTGCAGAAATAGGATTGAATGTTGAACCAAGAGATGCCTGTCGTATGTTTAGAAAAAAAACCACTCCGACAGTGACATCTCCTTCTAATGAAGAAAATATTCGACAGAATGGGCGTGAATTTTAAACTGTGTAAACAGCAGGGGAGACCGTCATTGCGTCGCTGTGCTCCTCGCAACGACGAATTTCTTTTTTAGCTATCGTGCTGAATAGTTACAAAATGTTTAAACAACACTCATGTAGACTAGGAAGTATGTTTGTCGCTATTTTGAAAATAGCTTGCTACAATCAGCCTTAATCATTACATCAGTAGAGAGATGGACATGCAACTCAAGGAAGAAGATAAGCTAGCACTCATTACAACTTCTCATGGCGTTGTTTATCCCTGGCATTGTGATCACATGGGACATATGAATGTCATGTGGTACACTGGAAAATTCGATGAAGCGACATGGCATCTGTTTAGCAAGATCGGATTAACGCCTTCTTATTTGCGAGAAAATAGGCGTGGAATGGTTGCTGTTCAGCAAGATACCACTTACAAGTTAGAGCTGCTAGCAGGAGATATCATTACTATCCAGTCTGGAATTCTGGAGATTCGTGAAAAAGTCATTCGTTTTCATCATGAGATGTTCAATGGCGATAATAAAATGGTTGCCACTACGATTCTTACTGGAGTTCACCTGAATCAAGAGACTCGTAAATCGTGTCCATTTCCCCAAGACATTTTTGAAAAAGTTAAACTATTCAAAGGAAACTGAAGTGACAGGAGTTCCCGCTGAAAAACGCGCTATTTTTTACTGGTTACATTTTAATCCCAGTTATTATACGACTTTTATTTGCCTTACTTAACTCTATAAAATGATTGAGAGGGTGTATGGAATTTGTTAACGCATTTAAATCAATGCACGCATTCTCAATAAGCTTTTTTTTCTGATAATCTAAAAAAAACGAAAATGAAAAAACAGATGTATTATCCAGTTTTTTGAATTCAGCCAAATAATTATCGTGCAGTTGACCCAGCTCGTTTTTAAGTTCTTCAAGGATGGCTGTAAAGTCAGTAATGTTATCTTTTGATATCTCTATTAATTTAATCTTATATTCTTTTAAGAGAGTGAACAGTTGGATTCCAAATGCATCCTCTCTTTTACGGAATTCTTTCAGTATAGTATCAAAATATACTAAGACATCATATTTATATCCTTTACATAATGATTTTTTTAAAGGTATTTGTGTTTCCAGCGAAAACGCTGAATTTAACCCATTTACTTTATAACACGAAATATTTGAATGAGTTGAGTATTTATCGCGTATAAATGCTGTGTAAGTTTGATAGCTATCAACATGTATGAGATGAGCTGCACAGATATTTTCTGTTTTAATTTTGGTACTGTCGGATAGTACGAAATGTATATCTGGTTCTTTCATGTTGTCTATGTTATTTCGTAATACTGTTTTTAAATAAGAACTCGAGTGTTCCATGCAAATTTCCAATCCTATGATCACTTTCTTTTTAGTGACAGGATGCGTAACCTCAATCAGTGGATCTGCTGTTTTTCCTTTTCCGGGTCTGAAAATTGCATTGACAAGCATGGTCTTGGTTGACATTTCCATTAGTTCATGGAATGGTATGACTTTGTCACGTCTGTCTACTATAATTGCATTATCGACATTATTTACGTGAAAGACATGTGCTGAATTTCTTACAACATCTACCTCCTTTGATAGATCCAGATTATTTATTTGGTCAAGATGACCTTTTGTTGTATTTATCTTGTCATCTATTTTAATATTGTCAATGATTGCATTTTTGATTTTAAGCTGTAATTGAGGATGATTATAAGCCTCTTTAATGTCAGAGATGTGTTCTGCAGTAAATTGACTAAAATGTTTTTTTGTGGAAACGGTGCCAGAAATGATACAGATGTCAGGATAAATTTTAATTAATTCTCGCATTTTTTCTTTTAATAATTTTCTGGTTTTATTATCGCAAAACAGAGAATTAGGATCGGAAATGGCATGTTCACGCCATGCAAATATTTTTAATGTTTTTTTCTTACTTTCAGCGGCATTAAATATTTTCATACTTTCATGAATGAGATTAACAAATCGATCAATTTTTTTGTCGGCTGTTAAACACTGAAAATTTTTATATCCTGGATCATTGACGTTGACATCCAGTATTATCACGTCTATATCAGATTTAACAGGCTCAGATGTATCAGGCTTCTCATGGCAAGCACGTTGCATTGCTCTCTCCTCGTATTTGATTTTTGGCGTTTCGTATTATTTGATTTTGATATAGCAATTTTTGATTTCTTGTTAAGTTGCCTATGCGTTTGATAGTAAAATAAGTGTTCAAGCTAACACATTTTGATTAATAAAATATTAAAATTAAGAGGTGCGAGCTAAGCTACGAATTGCGGCGCAATTCGGTAACATTTCCGGTGGACGGAACAGGAATAATTGTTGTAACCGCTATAAGTTTTTGAATTTTAATAAAAAATAAACGCAATGCCTGGATTGCTTCGTCGCTGCGCTCCTCGCAACGACGAATTTCTTTTTAGCTATCGTGCTGAATAGTTACGAATAACCTTATGTTTCTGGAAGACCATTATAATCGTTATGACTGCTGCTGGCTGACCGCAACCTTTCTGTTAAACGCGTTAATCGTTTATTGTCACGGTTATTATTGACAGCCATTGCAACGGCTTTCTTTTGTCCTACCAACACCACCAATTTTTTTCCGCGTGTCACACCGGTATACAATAAATTTCGTGCTAATAATGAATAATGCTGTGTTGATGCAAGCATGATAACAAAGGGAAATTCTGAGCCCTGACTTTTATGTATACTGATAGCATAGGCTAAATTGATTTCATCTAGTTCATTGAAATCGTATTCAATCGTTCGTTGATCAAACGAAATTTTAAGACTGCTGTCTTTCAAATTAATTTGAGAAATATATCCGATATCACCATTAAACACTTCTTTATCGTAATTGTTAATGGTTTGAATCACTTTATCACCTGGCGCAAATGTGGTGCCAAATCGGGTAATCTTGGGTTCAGATAAACCATTTAACGTTTTTTGTATGGAAATATTTAATGCGCAAGTGCCAAGTCCGCCGCGATTCATGGGTGTTAATACTTGTATATCGGTGACAGGATTACAATGATAATAATCGGGTAAGCGCTCGGAAACGAGGCGAATTAATTGATCATGTATTTCTTCGGGTGTATCAGCATATATCGTATAAAAGTCGCTGTTTTTTGCTTCATTCGGCAAAGGCAGCAAACCTTGATTAATTCTATGCGCGTTAATAATGATTTTTGAATTAGCGGCTTGACGAAAAATTTCTGTCAGCTTGGCCGTTTTGATGATTTGCGAAGAAATCATATCGAATAACACAGCACCTGGCCCAACAGAAGGCAATTGGTCTACATCACCCACAAAAATTAAGGCAGCATGATCGGGTATGGCTTTCAATAAATGATTTAATAAAACAATATCAATCATGGATGATTCATCCACCACGACTACATCAACGGGTAAAGGATTTTCCTGGTTATGTTTAAATGCAGCAGTGAGTGGATCAAATTCTAATAATCGATGTATGGTTTTTGCAGTTAAACCAGTCGTTTCGGTTAACCTTTTTGCAGCTCTTCCGGTGGGTGCACAAAGCGCGACGAACAGTTTTTTAGCGAGAAGAATTTTGAGTATGCTATTAACGACAGTTGTTTTACCTACACCTGGGCCGCCGGTGATAATGGATAATTTGTTTGCTAATACTAATGCTATTGCTTGCTTTTGTGATTCAGATAATTGGAGTTGTGTTTTTTTCTCTACCCATGGCAAACAAGCGGCCAAATCAATGTCATCCCACGGTATTTTATCCATATGAATTCGCAATAAATGTTGGGTTGCAGATACTTCAGCATGATGTAGTGATGAAGGAAAGACACAGGGAGTTTCATTGATAGGTTCCAGAATGACGTTTTTATGATGGATTTCTCGCGCAATGGCTTCTTTAATAATAGCCTCATTCATTTCCAGCAAATCTATGCTAGCGGAAACCAATTGTGGGTATTCAATAGCACAATGACCATGTCCACACAAAGAATGTAACACATGGTTTACTCCTGCTTCTGCGCGCAAGATAGAATCTCTGGCAACCCCTAATTTTTGTGCCAGTGCATCCGCTGTTTTAAATCCTATACCATCAATATCATGCGCTAATCGATAAGGATTTTCTCGTACTTTTTCAATGGCGTTATCACCATATATTTTATAAATGCGCACAGCTCGAGATGTTCCGACACCATGAGATTGTAAAAACACCATAATGCTGCGTATCGATTTTTGCTCTGCCCAGGCTGAAATCACCATGGATTTACGTTTTTCGCCAATACCTTCAATTTGGGTTAAACGGTGAGGCGTATTTTCAATGACATCAAATACAGATTCGCCAAACGCTTTTATTAATATTTTTGCAAAGTGTGGGCCCACACCTTTTACCAAACCGGATCCTAAATATTTTTCTATACCATCTAGGGTGGTTGGCGCAATGACGTTTAATGTCTGGGATTTAAATTGTAATCCATGTTTTCTGTCTGTGATCCACGTACCTTGAGCTTCTACACATTCACCGGGTGTGATTTTCACCGTATTGCCTATGATGGTCACCAAATCTCTATGGCCTTTTATTTTTGCACGTAACACGCAAAAACCGGTTTTTTCACTATGATAAGTGATGGTTTCAACAGGGCCAGTGATTTTTTCCAAATTTTCTGTTGTGTGATTCATGGTTTAATCCGTTATCGATGATAAGGGTGCTGATTCAATATGCTCCATGCACGGTAAATTTGCTCAGCAACAATAAGTCGTACCAGAATATGAGGGAAGGTTAAAGGTGAAAGTGACCAGGATTGTTCTGCTTTTTGTAAACAGGAAGGCGCTAGTCCTTCAGGGCCTCCCACCAATAAATCAATATTTCGCCCACCTTGATGCCAGTTGGCTAGTTGTTCGGCCAGTTGTTCTGTCGTCCATAACTTACCTTTGACATCGAGTGCAATCACATGATGATTTGCTTTGATTGCACCCAGCATTTTTTCACCTTCGCGCTCAGTAATGCGCTTGAGATCGGCATTGGCAGTGCGTTTTTCGGCAGGTATTTCGACGAGTTCTAATGAGCAAGACACAGGTAAGCGTTTCGCATATTCTTCATAACCTTCCTGTATCCAGGAAGGTGATTTGTGAGTGATGGTTAATATGCGAATTTTCATTGCTTACGACTTTTGCTCGCGTATCTCCCTGACTGGCTCCCACAAATCTTCAAGACTGTAGAAGGAACGGGTTGTTGCCAACATGACATGTACGACAACATCGCCTAAATCGACGAGTATCCATTCGCTTTCGCGTTCACCTTCGGTGCGTACGTTGGCAACCTGCAATTCTTTGGCTTTGGTTGCAACGCCTTCAGCTAACGCTTTGACCTGGCGTGTTGATCGCCCTGTACAAATAATCATGTAATCGGTAATCGAGGTGAGTGTACGAACATCCATGGTTACTACGTCTATACCTTTCATGTCATCAAGTATTTTAATGGCTATATCGCGTAAATCTTCAGATTTCATAGTTATCTCGTTCAAATCCGGCCTATCCGGTGGTTAAATTGATCTTATGGTATAAGTACCATGTTGTTTAATGTAATCATATACACCATCGGGCAATAAATACCTTGGATTCCTTCCCATTGCAATCTGTTTTCGAATATCGGTAGCAGAGATTTCCAAAGCGGTAATGGGTCTAAGCAAGATACCACCCGAAATATTTTCATGAATAAAGGATATTTCTTTCTGCAAATGGGATTGAATAAGATCTGCAATAATGCCGGCATGGGGTAAGTGATAATGTGGGCGGTGAGCAACAATAATGTGAGCATGATCAAGTATTTCCGTCCAGCGATGCCAGCTGGGAAAACCCAAAAATGCGTCAATTCCTACGAGCAGGCAAAGCGGTGTTTCAGGTATTTCTGCGCGCATTTCCAATAATGTGTCTATGGTATAAGTTATCCCGTTTCGGCGTATCTCACGATCATCGGCAAATAAGGCAGGCTCATCGGCAACTGCACATTTCACCATCTCTAATCGTTGAGCAGGGGATGCCACAGGTTGTTTACGATACATAGGCTTAAAAGTAGGAGTGATGTTTACTCTGGCTAAATCCAATGCTTCGTAAAGCTCTATTGCCATGCGCAAATGACCGAGGTGGATAGGGTCAAAAGTTCCTCCCAAAATCCCGATAGCTTTATGTGTTTGATGCATTTTTATGATGGTCCAGTGTTGTGATTAATTTATTATAGCTCATGACGACAGCCGTAAACTCAGTAATTGTAAACTATCCCAGACATCGCCCGCTGTCGCACCTTTGATAATGCGGTCAACCTCAGCAGCATGAGTGAGATGACGCCAGCAGTCTGCTGCAGTGAATTTATTAAGAAAATGTCGTATGGCTGCCTGGCGGCGAGAAAAAACACGTTGTTGTTGAAAAAGTTGTTCCAGCGTCAAGCCATTTTGTATTTGTTGGGCATAGTCAGCTAACAAACGTAATTCGCGTGTTATTCCCCATAAGATAAGTACAGGTTCTATGCCTTCATTTTTAAGGTTGTTGAGAATATGCAAGGTTCGTGATTTATCACCAGCAATTAAACTATCAATGAAATCAAAAATAGTGAAACGGCTTTCATCAGTCAGAATACTTTTGATGAAGTCATTGTCTATCGGTTGTTGTGGTTGCAGTAAATACATTTTTTCTATGGTTTGTGCGGCAGCGATCAAATTCCCTTCAACATAATCAGCTAGCAAATTGGCAGCATCAGGTTGAAGTTGTAATTTATATTTGCGTGCGCGGTTCATCAACCATTGCGGAAGTTGTTCGCGTGGAATCGGCCAGATGTTAACAACAACGCCAGTTTTTTCCAGCGCTTTATACCATGCGCTTTTTGCCATAGCAGCATCAATTTTTCCTATGTCTATAACAAGAATAGTATCTGGTAATGTTTTTTCTGCGTATTCCTGTAATATTTTTCCGACAGTTTTATTTGGCGAACTGTCACGGAAATTAATTTCAAACAAACGTTTTTCTGCTAATAGAGAAGCAGAATACAATAAAGAATACAATTGTTCCCAGTCAAAACCGGCTTCAGGCGCAACACGGATACGCTCACTAAATCCCGCTTTTTTTGCAGTTTTTCGAATTAAATTGGCCGCATCTTGTTTCAGCAGGATATCTTCACCGCTCACGATATAAATCGCCGCGAGCTGTTTGGCAAGATGTGGTTCTAATTGAAAATAAGTCAGCTTCATAAGTTGTTTATATCTGGGTTAGTAGTGAATTCATGGTTAATGTTTTGTGTAATTTCTTTTGAAGCGATGCGGTTGATGATGGCATAAGCGAGCATTCGGCGCATTTGTTGATAAAATAAATTCGCTTCATTACTGCTGCCAAGGACCTGGTTAGATTGAATGGTGATAGTTCGTGATTCAGACAGTGTTTGCGGTTTGACTATTGTTAAGCCTGTAGAATGAGTGATTTCAAATACGACGGTGACTTTCAAGGTGTATTGTCGGGTTTGCTGTGTGCCGCTGACACTTAATAATTCTTGTGATGTATCATCGTGTAAAATAGCAAGAATAGCTGTTGCTTCTTGTGGCGATGAGACTAATTGCACTTTTGATAATTTCAAATATTGCTGCAAGCTTTGCACCAGTTGACCGTATGGATCAGGTGTTTGCAAATACAGTCGGTGCAGCGGTGCAGCCAAATGCCTTTCGCCTTGTAAATGAAAACCGCAGCCAGACAGGATAAGGCTGAGGCATAAAATAAATAAAATGTGAAAATAGGCTTTATTCATGAATTTCCTTTTTAGCGAGGCTAAGTGAATTATTCCCCCGTTACAACATTCACCAGCTTGCCAGGTACGGAAATGATTTTCTTGATCATTTTGCCGTTGATGGCTTGCTGTACTTTAGCATCTTCTTTTACTTTGTCTTCAATCGCTTGTTTATCAGCGCTATGTGGAACACGAATGCGGCTGCGCAATTTGCCATTCACTTGCACAACGAGTTCAATGGTATCCACTTTGAAAACGATAGGGCTGGATTTGGGCCATGCAGCATACAAGATAATGTCACCATAATTTAAATCTTGCCATAATTGGTGCGTAATATGAGGCGTGATAGGTGCAAGCAAGCGCAGTAAAATACTAAAGCCTTTGAAAATAATGATTTCACGAATATCAACTTTATTGCTGTCGGCATCCGGAATTTTAGTTAATAAATTTAAAATCTTCATACAGCTTGAGACAACGGTATTGTATTGTTGACGCTCATAATCAAATTTGGCTTGATCCATAATTTCATAAATCTGTCTGAAAATTTCGATTTGCGCCGTATCGGCATCTTCCCAGTTGGCCATGCCAAGCAAATTGATTTTAGGCAAGCGATTATATTTGCTGATGATATCACGCATTTCATAGCCGAATGTCCACATGCGTTTCAAGAAGCGGTGTGCGCCTTCTACGCCGCTATCCGACCATTCCAAACTTTGTTCTGGAGGTGCAGCAAACATCATGAAGAGTCTCACGGTGTCTGCACCATAGCGTTCGACCAGCATTTGCGGATCAACCACATTGCCTTTGGATTTAGACATCTTGACGCCGTTATTCAACACCATGCCTTGTGATAATAAACGTAAAAAAGGTTCATCACTATTTAACAAACCTTCATCGCGCATGAGTTTATGGAAAAAGCGCGCATACAATAAGTGTAAAACAGCGTGTTCAATGCCGCCGACGTATTGATCGACAGACAACCAGTAATTGGCGCGTCCATCTAACATGCTTTTATTTTGTTTTTTGCAGGCAAAGCGAGCGTAATACCAGGAGGATTCCATAAACGTGTCAAATGTATCTGTTTCCCGTTCAGCAGGTTCGAGACATTTTGGACAAGTGGTTTGATAAAAAGAAGGCATGGATTTTAAAGGTGAGTTCACGCCTGTAAATTCTACTTCTTCTGGCAGTAAAACAGGTAAATCTTTTTCTGGTACAGGAACTGCACCGCAATAGGTGCAATTAATGATAGGAATAGGTGTGCCCCAATAGCGTTGCCTGGAAACACCCCAATCGCGTAATCGGTAATTCACTTTACGCTCACCTAATTCCAAAGCTTCAAGATGTGATGCGATAGCTTGAGTGGCTTGTTCTGATGTCAAACCAGTGAATTCAGCAGAATCGATTAAAATACCAGGCTGAATGTAAGCATTTTTACTAAAGTCAAAAAATTCGCCATCTTTTGGTGTGATAACAGGTTTGACAGGAATGTGATATTTCATGGCAAATTCGAAATCACGTTGATCATGTGCAGGAACAGCCATGAGTGCGCCGGAACCATATTCCATTAATACAAAATTAGCTACCCAAACAGGCAGTTCTTGTCCTGTGAGCGGATGGCGGGCAGTCATTCCCAACGGCATACCGCGTTTTTCCATAGTGGCAATATCTGCTTCAGCGACTTTGATATTGCGGCATTCTTCTATGAATTTTTTCAACTCAGCATTGCGTTCAGCGAGTTGCTTGGTGAGTGGATGTTGAGCGGCAATAGCAATATAAGTGACGCCATACAAGGTATCAGGTCGTGTAGTGAAAATGGAGATAGGATGATGCTGTTTAATCGTAAAGGTAATATCAACTCCTTCAGAACGGCCTATCCAGTTACGCTGCATGGTTTTAACTTGTTGTGGCCAGTGTTCCAGTTTATGCAAATCATTGAGTAATTCTTCAGTATACGAAGTGATTTTTAAAAACCATTGAGGGATTTCACGTCGTTCTACTAATGCGCCCGACCGCCAGCCGCGGCCATTCACGACTTGCTCATTGGCTAACACAGTTTGATCAATAGGATCCCAATTGACTTCAGCATTTTTTTTATAGACTAAGCCTTTTTTTAATAAACGCAGGAAAAACCATTGCTCCCAACGATAATACTCAGGATCACATGTGGTGATTTCACGACTCCAGTCATAAGCAAATCCAATTTGCATCATTTGGTCGCGTATGTGTTTAATGTTTTGGCGTGTCCAGGCAGCAGGTGGAATTTTATTTTTGATGGCAGCATTTTCTGCGGGTAAACCAAAGGCATCCCAACCCATAGGCTGCAGTACATTTTTACCTAACATGTATTGATAGCGTGCAATCACATCTCCTATGGTGTAATTGCGCACGTGCCCCATATGTAAGCTGCCGCTAGGATAGGGAAACATGGATAAGCAATAAAATTTTTCTTTATTGACATCTTCGACAACCTGAAAGCAATTATTGTCTTGCCAGTATTGTTGTGCATTCATTTCAATTTCTTGCGGCTTGTATTGTTCTTCCATTGTTTGCTCGTATATTTATGACCTAAGGTTTTTGTTTGTTGAAACAAGTTGTTTGGTTTGTGTAGTGCTAGCAGCGATTTTATTTGCGCGTACTGAAATAAAAATAAAGATCAGTGTAAGGAATAATACAGGATCGATACCATTAAATAGCCAGGGTGTTATTCCATACATAGGTTGCACTTTACCGTTTAATACGGTGGCTTCACGTTGTGGTATGGATGCTTCAATTTGCCCCTTGGGATTAATAATGGCCGTAATGCCATCGTTGCTGACGAATAAAACAGGTTTACCAAATTCTAATGCGCGCATGGCAGCCATTTGTAAATGCTGGGGTTCAGCATTGGATTCACCAAACCAGGCATCATTGGTGACAACTAGCAGCATACCTATCGATTTGTCCGTTGAGCGCGTGAGTTGAGGAAAGGCAATTTCATAACAAATGGAAGCCAGAATTTTGGTTTTACCTACAACCAGCGGCGCTTGATCAATATCACCTGCTCTCATTTCAGACATGGGTATATCCATAAATTGGAGCGCATGGGATAAGAGAGCTTCCATAGGGGTATATTCGCCAAAAGGAACGAGATGACGCTTGGAATAAACACTTTTGTCTGCACCTAGAGTCACCACAGAATTGTAATAACTTTTACCGTCTGGAGTACGTATGGGTATGCCAAGTATGAGTGCTGAGCCGCTTTCTTTTGCTTTATCATCGAGAGCGTTGATAAATTCTTCTGCATTTTGCAAGGGTAGGGGAACAGAAGCTTCTGGCCAAATAATGATATGACTTTTTCCCCATAATGGCTGGGTGAGATCAGTATAACGATCTAATGAAAGCTGCAAATGCTCCGGTGACCATTTTATCGACTGAGGAATATTACCTTGAACGAGTGAAACAGTAAGGGGTTCGCCTTGAGGTACAGTCCATGGAATCAAGCAGAACAACCCACCTGCAATCCAGATGATAGTGAATGAAAGTAAATTCAGGTAAAGCGCTTTAAATGCTTTTTGTTTGTATTTGAAAACAGCATTGACGACTAATCCACTACTCACTGTGAGTGCAAGAGAAATACTGTATACGCCCAGGATAGGAGCATACCCTTTGAGCGGCGAATTGGTTTGACTGTAACCCAGAAGCAGCCAAGGAAATCCGGTGAATATCCATGAGCGAACCCATTCACTCAATACCCATATGGCGGGGAAAGCCAAAACCAATTTTGCTGTCGTTTGATTGGGAAAATAGCGGTTTAGAAAGTAACCGACACTGGCAGGAATGAGCGCAAGAATGGCAATCAAACCAGCTGTGATAACAATGGCTAACGGCGTAGGCACACCTCCAAAGAGATGTATACTGGTGAAAACCCAATAAACACCACCGCCAAATAATCCCAGGCCAAATAAAAATCCAAGACGAAAAGCATGGCCGGCCGAGGGTGTCACCTTCAGCCATAATGCCAATAATCCTGCTGGTGCAAGAATGGCTAGCGGGAAGATTTCATAAGGGGCAAATGCAAAAGTCAGAATAATTCCGAACAAGACAGCAGCGATACTATCAAGCAGAACTGAGCATGGTTTTTTCATATTGAACATTCGATTTTTGGTTAGCGCAAAAATGCAAGTTTACTGGAGAGATGAGTATGATAGCAATAAGTACAATCAATAAGGTTAGCGGGAATTCCTGTTGGATGATAACTTTTTTCTTGTATTGCAGAAATCTTTTTGATAGGTTGTCAGATCGACTATCCTGCTTAGATCATGGACTGAGATCTGAACACACGTTTGCTTTACCACGTGTATATTCATTGGAAGAATAAAAACGAAGCATAAAGCAAACTGATTATCAAAACAGATAATCGAAAACATTGAAGAATTAAAAAAAATAAGGAGTTATCCAATGCGAGCTCGTTTAAAGCCCTTAGCGCTTACCATGCTTATCTCAGGCTGTATCGCTATGCCGGTGTTAGCTGCAACCAACCAATCACTTGAAACAACGGTTGCTAAATTACAGAAAGAAGTTGCTGCGTTGAAAAAGAGCCATGCTCATGCTGATGATCCAGTCAGCTCAACTGCGACTAAAAAAAACCAAAACAAGAATGGTAATAAAAGAACAGTGGTGCAAGCCTCTACTGGTACTCAATTTGATTTGGCTCAATATTTACCATTCGATGTGGATGTACCAGGAGAAGCGTATGTTTCATCTGGGCCTTATATTGGTGTAAATGTCGCATTCTCAGGTTCAAATTTAATCGTTACCAGCCCAAGCGTTAATACCGATTTGCAATTATTGAATATCCGTAAAAAAATTCTGACGCAATTAGGTTCATTACTGGGTGGTGAAGGGAACCTCAAACCTGAACATTCACATGTATTACTCAGCGGTGTGATAGAAGGACAAGCCAGTTATACCGATTTTGGCGGTGCTCCCAGCAGAACAGATATTGATGTGACCAATATGTCTCTCGATACGACTATTTTCGGACCGAGTAACTGGATATTGGGATTCATTGAATTAAGTTATGACAATGGTACGCCTATGCAAAGCGTATTCCAGTCTGCCAGCAATTACCGGACAGCTAACTCACATGTTTATGTGAATAAAGCTTTTGTAACGATTGGCGACTTAACAAAATCCCCTTTCTATACCACCTTTGGGCAATTCTATGTTCCATTTGGTACGTATTCCACTGTGATGGTGAGTGATCCCTTAACCAAGCTGGTTACCCGAACCAAGGCACGCTCTATCGAAATTGGTATGCAGCAGCAATGTGATAATGCCTTCTATGGATCTGCGTATATATTCCGCGGCGACACACATGCAAATTCCGTTCCTAAAGTGAATAATGGCGGTATCAATCTGGGTTACAAATTTGATTTGGGTTACTTTACAGGAAATGTGGGTGGCGGTGTCATTGCTAGCATTGCTGACTCAGGCGGTATGCAATTAGGCACGGGTTTCCAGTTTAATGAACAAATTGTGCATAGAGTTCCAGGTTATAACGCACGTGCAACATTAAGCTTTGGTGAACATATTGACTTGATCGGTGAATGGGTGACTGCATCTACTCAATTCAATCCAAATGATATGTCATACAATAATCATGGTGCGAAACCCAGTGCAATTGATCTCGAAGCTTCTTATTCCTTCCCTATCTTTGATAATTTGCCAAGTTCTATTGGTATAGGATATGGAAAAACCAATGAGGCACTGGCAATGGGTATTCCATTAACCCGTACTTCAGTCGTGTTTAACACGTCCTTGTTGAGACATACATTACAAAGTCTGGAATTTAGGCATGATAGACAATATGCTGCTAGCGATGTTGCTACCGGTGCAGGTAATACCACTGTTATTTCTCAAAATGGTAAATCGGATAATGCGGTGACTGCGCAATTTGATTACTATTTCTAGGTTAGTTTGTATGAGAAAAAATGCCGGCAATTGCCGGCATTTTTATTTATGGTGGATTCATCGCCGCTGAGCTAGCAACGACGAATCACGGTGTGGTTGTTAAGCTGGGTTATCGAACTTGTTGTATCGCGTGAACACTGTTGAATGTATCGTCGAATCTATCATGTTTCGATTGCTCTTCTGCAAACCCTGCAAAGGATTGTCGTGATTTGGCTTGTGCGCCAAAGCCAAACAAGGTTTGAGAACTAAACGAGCTAAATTGACAGTTGATGCTCTCAACTCCATAAGATGATACATGTGATACGTTCAGTTCCATATATTGGTAAGATTGTGCTATCACCACAAAGAGGTTGCTAGCAGGTCTATGTTGTAAACTAAACATTTGAACCTGATAATGGATCGCAAAAGAGCATACAAGATAATCTGCTGCTTGTTGATAGTCCTCATCATCATCATCACGGGCAGCCTGATTGGATGCTTTGACAGGTGTTGGTTTTGCCTGGGGTGCAGGTTGATTTTGCTCTTGCTCATTGTATTCATGCCTAAACAAATCATGGGCTAATTCAGTGAGGGTTGCTATATCCAACTCGTCTGCTTCAGGGAAGTCGCAATCTGGAACCACTTCACGAATTTTTTGTTTGGCAGCAAGAATATGTTCTTCTAAATAATTCACATCGACATTTTCTGGTTCTTGGCGATATTCAGCAACTTCTTCAGCTTGATGTTGATCCAAGGGTTGATGAAGCTCATATATTTGTCGCTGTATGCGTTTCATGTCCTTAAGTGCCAGGTTTGATATTTTTTCTCGTTCCTCTGCTTCACTGCGGAGTGTATGGATGTGATCGATATCAGCTTCAGGGGTTGTTCTGCCTCTTCTGGTGGAGTTTGCCATTTGAGTTTTAAAACGATTAGCTGCTTCAATCGCTTTTTGTTCCTTTGCTACCGCTTTTTCATGAGCTATTTGAGCTTCTATAAGTTTTGTTTCCAGCTCATCTCTTAATGCTATCAGTGATTCTTCTTCTGTTAGTTCCTGATTTTCCAACTCGGCTTGATACTGATCTTGAGTATCAGGAAGTTGTTCTGCCGCTTGTTCTGTGACGGGCGTTTCAATCACGGGTACTGATGGTACGGGCGGTACATATTGCGGCTGCTGATATTGTGGTTGATATTGCGGTGCTTGATTGACTTCGACTACTGGTACTGGCTGAGCCTGTTGCAAAACCTGAGCTTGTTGTTGAGCCTGTGGTTGAGCCTGTAAAATTTGCAAGTGCTGCAATTGAGCTTGCTTTTCAGCGATTGGAGCAGCCCAGATATCGTCAAATTGAATAGTATAATGATGTGCTTGGTGATGATCTTGATTCACGATATCAACAGATTGTTTAATTTCGAGTAACTGCTGTTCAATCTCATTAATACGCTCCATTTTCTCGTGTGCATCTTCTCCCAGCTGACTTATTTTGGTGTGATCATAAGCAGTCACTTGGGCGAGAAGAGATTTTTTATGATGATTAATGGCATCAGCTTCTTCTTTGGCTGCCAGATAATA
>Ga0206910_1083_pt1 | contig 18934 bp, 12 predicted proteins | sample Alteio_BWOrgHeat_77_FD_152949 | JGI IMG/M metagenome (GOLD analysis project Ga0206910, IMG submission 152949) | Enriched cells from forest soil in Barre Woods Harvard Forest LTER site, Petersham, Massachusetts, United States -... | ecosystem: Environmental > Terrestrial > Soil > Temperate forest >... | reverse complement strand
CACACCCTCTTTTCTATAAATTATGTTCACCAAACAGGATTTCTAAGCTTAAAGGACTATGAATAAGCCTTTCTTTCTCCTGCTTATTCAGCTTTTTAATAAACCGTTCTACTTGCATGGCTTGGTATTTTTTTCCAAAAATTGGCCACACTTGTGCGAGGAAAAGAGGCCGAAAACTTCGCGTATATTTAGCCCCCTTGCCTTGTACATGGGTATAGTAGCGCCGGTTTAATTCTACTGTATAGCCTGTATAAAAACGATTATTGATACAATATAAAATGTAGACCCAAAAATCGGGCATTTTTAAATGATCGTTTGTCGTATTTTTTATGTTCATTTCATTTTCAGTGCGAAAGGGAGAGACAAACTAAGATTCAGCGCTACCATTTAGAAAGCATATACTGATAAAGCCTAGGAAAACAAGATGCCCACCCTTCAGAATACTTGCACATTCTCGTGATAAATTTAAAAGCTTGGTACGAGCTCAATGGCTTTTTTACAAAAACATTAAATTTTCATAGAAGAATTAAGCATCCTGTTAATACACTATCCCTAGTTTTATGCCATTGTTAATAGTTCGCCTACGAAGCCCTCTTTCGTGAGCATTAAATTGATTCTTATAGAATGTTAGGTGATTGCCAAAAAACCAATTTCCTACAAGTTGGACTCCCAAGATCAAATGAAACGCAACAATCCTTTCCCTTCACTGAGCCAAAGTCTTCACGAACCGATGATTTTCTCTCCCCTAAAAATAGCAAAACGAACGCTGATCTTCTGCTTTATTCTTCCCTATCGCACAATCGATCAAAGAATAATCGTGATTTAACACATTTGTTTAGCCTCTCCGAAGGCTCTGTTGAATTATATAGAACTGTCAACGCTCCTGATAATAAAAAAAATAAGATAAATCTAAGCCCAAAATTTTAAATAAAAGTCTTTCTCTTAAAAGCACTCTTTTAAAAATATGTACCGTGTTCTTCTTCCTATCATGCTTCTTTCTCATAAGCGAGGCTTTTTTAATTTTAATACAGCCCTTTTAAAGATAGTTAAATAACAATATGGTAAACCATAAAATATATATGGCTAATACTTGTTTTTTAAAATTATCTCAGGAATAATGGGAACTAAGGGCAATATAGGATGAGAATGGTTAGCTAGCCCAAGCAAAGTGCCCCGTATAACCTTGAGAGAGACGTATCATGAACAGTGCAGAATTTTTAGCTTTAGCCAATGCAAACCAAACCTCCCAAGTCCGTGTTTACAGCCAAAAATGGGGAAGCATACACAGTCTACCGAATGAAATCGCGAGCCACATTGGTTCAATCATGAATTTTCTGCAAATGCAAATCGAACAAGGGCAATTTTGTAAAAAAGATGAATATCTTTTACTTTACAATTTCCAAGCTCTACAGGTCGAAGAGAGTGCTTATCTCTGTAGTCTAGATATCCTCATTAAACCTCTCTCGACACTACATCAAACAGATGTCCTGCTGGGTAAACCCTTCCAATTAGTGCTAAATGGTACGACCGGCGAAGTCATGAATGATGCCAAAGCGCTGATTGAGATGGGCCTTAGCCCTGAGGAAGATGAGCAGGAGAACGAAAATTATCCTATCAGCTTCGGGCATTACACGGCTCTGGACACCCAAAAAGTAACCCCCGAGACCTTAGACAATTTGCGAGAACAGAGCCTGATAAAACATGAGCAACACGCTTTAATGGATCGGTTACAAGCGGTCAAAGCGTTTTTTTCAGAACTTGCAACGACACCCTCCTCACAAAATAGAGAGTCTTCGATAAAACAAGAGGCCTTAGACCTGACTTCTAGCGCATTTGCGTTCGAGACTCTCGAAAACTCTCCTAAAGCCCTTGGAATCCCCCCCCTGCAACACCAAAATGATATAGCGAAGGAAGATGGCGACAGTGAAGTACTTCTCTTATATAGACATCTCTCAAACACCGAGACTAAAGTGTCTACAGGCAACAATCGCTCAGGCCGTACTGGTCTCATTCAATAGATTTGCATTTTCCAGTAATAAGTAAATTTTAATTAACTGAGCTAAAGAGGACGCCTTCATTTTTTGCATGACATTTGAACGATGCAGCTCTACGGTTGACACGGCAATATCTAACTCATGCGCAACTTCCTTATTTAATTTACCATCCACAACTGACTTCATAATAATTTTTTCACGAGAAGAAAGTTTCTGGTAATTTTCAAAATGCTCTGCAATGTTTGTTTCAACAGTTTGTTTGATATTTAAGGCAATGGCCCGTTGTACTTCATCCAATAATGCTTGATCATTAAAGGGTTTGGTAATAAAGTTTAAAGCCCCTGCACGCATGGCTCGCACGGCCAGCTGAATATCTCCATGACCGGTGATAAAAAGAATAGGAAGACGACTTTTTTTCTGGATCAACTTTTCTTGAAGTTCTAAACCACTCATTTCAGGCATGCGAACATCAATAATCAAACAACCCTGTCGGTTGGGATCATGGGCATTTAAATAAGCTTTTCCATTTGGAAAGTGCTCCACATTGAGCCCCACTGTTTTAAAAAGCCAACCCATCGCTTCAGCGATGACGACATCATCTTCAACAATAAAAACCGTTGGATTGACACTACTCATTCATGATTTCCTTGCTTGGGTTTAAAATAGGAAGGGTAAAACTAAAACAGGTCTTCATCTCCTCAGTGCTAGCCGCTAGTTGCCCTCCATGCGCTTCAATAATCGTACGACTGATAGCTAATCCCATCCCTGTACCCATGGCTTTAGTAGTCACATAAGGACTAAATAACGTGGATACCATACTTTTTGGAAAACCAGGCCCATTATCACAGACACTGATCCTCAGAACATTATCTTGCTCTCCCCTCGTCTGTATAATAAGCCTAGGATTAATAGTATCGGCTTCTTGCATTGCTTCAATCGCATTACGTACTAAGTTTAAAATCACTTGTTCAATTTGGATTTTATCAAAATAAACTTCAGACAATCCTTTAGCCAGATCAAAATTAAAAACCGTAGCTGTGTTACGTCCTTCATACAATATCAACGGTTCTAATTTCAATAAAATTTCATTAATATTTAAAAATTCTAGTATTAAGTTCCCTTTTCGAATAAAATCTTTCATCCGATGGATTACCACGCCCGCACGTTCTGCTTGCTGCGCAACCTTTTGCATTGCTTGCAGCACTTCTTTATTAGAAACCTTCTTATGTTGTAGCGCACGCACACAGGTTTGTGTATAAGTTAGGATCGCGGTTAAGGGCTGATTCAGCTCATGCGCAAGGGTGGAAGCCATTTCTCCCATGGAATTCACTCGACTCATTTCCGCCAATTCCAAATGATATTTATGGTGAAAAGCAAGTTCTTCAAGTTTTTTTCGCTCAGTAATATCTGCTGCGATACCCGCAATACGATAAAGAGTACCCGCCTCATCTAAGACTTGAAATCCACGATTGTGGATCCATCGTAGACTGCCATCAGAACGTATAATTCTGTACTCTATATCAATTTGCTTCTCACCATCAAACTTAAGAAAGGAATCTAAGACACGTTGACGCTCATCTGGCACGATAGATTCAATCCACTCATAAGGATTATCGTATAGATCTTTAATGAAACGACCCCAAATCTTTTCATAAATAGGGCTAACATAGATAAATTTTTTAAAATCAGGTGCAGTGATCCAAAAGACTTCTTGAATATTTTCTGCTAGTTGACGAAAATTTTTCTCGCTTTGCAAAAACGCACTTTCAGTCTGCGTTCTTTGGGTAATTTCCTCTTTCAGTCGATTTCTATGGCGTTCAATTTCTTGATAAAGAATTAGATTCTCATAGTGAATGGCAAATTTATCCGCCAAAGTCATCATAAATCTTTGATCGCTGGTGTCAAACGTTTTCTCGCTAAATTTATGAATAAAGTAAAATAACCCATAATACTTCCTAGGCGTTTTCAGAGGAATTGTTAAGAAACTATTGATAGGCAAAGAGAAATCGAAAAGTCCTAGCATTTCTAAATCTACAATGGGAAAATGGGCGCATATAGGTGCCTCTCCTGAAAAAACCTGCTGTAATAATCCTTGAGGATTTGACAACTTCAGCTGGGTAACCGTTGAATGGTTATCTCTATCCATAACCAGTGTATTATAAACCCGTTTATTTGTTGGATCTTGTATCATTACGCCTGCATAACAGGCATCTAAAAATTGACGGCCGCCTTTCGCGACAATATACATTAACTGCTCTATATTATGTTCTAGTGACATATCTAAACCAATCTCAATGAGATTCGTAAGGCGCAGATTAATGATTTCAAGCCTGTCTATTTTTTCCTCTAGCACTCCTCGGCTGAGATTGCCTTTAGGTATGTCTATGTCTTTATTGGTCGAAGTTAAAGAAGGCACTACTGACGGTGAATGTTGAGTTAAAGCGGCTTCAATGGTACTCAAGATCACATGAGGCGCAGAAGGCTTATTAAGCACATATTTTACTTTATTGTCATTTGCCAGTTTATATGCCTCTGCGGCTTTATGGGTGGCACTATAAAAAATAACGGGTATGGTAGCGAGATGAGGGCGCGAATATAATTCCTTAACCAGACTTAAACCATCCATTTTAGGCATTACGATATCCGTAATGATTAATTCCGGTATAATATTACGCATGATCTCTAAAGCATGCGCCCCATTTTCAGCCTCTATTGTTTGGTAGCCTGCCCCTTCCACCAACATCGATAAGACTTCGCGATTAATCGGGCGATCATCAACAATTAAAATAGTAGTCATTTTTACTTTTCACAATGGTTCAAAATTTTAAGCAATCGTTATTCACTTATTCTACCAGTGCTGCCTCCTCTTCTACCTCGTTGACACCTATATGTTTTCGCAATAGAGATAATAAGTACTCAATATTAACAGGCTTGGAAATATAACCAGAAGCCCCAACTTGCATACATTTTTCTTGATCTCCTTTCATCGCCTTAGCGGTTAAGGCAAGTATGGGAAGATTCTTAAATTTAGGTTGTTTACGAATTTCTTGAATGGTCTCATATCCGTCCATCTCTGGCATCATAATATCCATGAGCACTGCATCAATATGGGAGGCAGTCCGCAAAATTCGCAGGGCATCTTTGCCGTTTTCTGCAGATAAAATCTTAAGATCATGAACTTCTAAAGCACTGCTGAGGGCAAAAATATTCCTTACATCATCATCTACCATTAATATCGTCTTCCCCGCGATGGCTATATCTATTTTGGTAGGTATGCCCTCGATCATAGGGGTATTCTTAGGTAAGTGCGTTTGTATATTATTTAAAAATTGAGCAATTTCTTGCAGTGCTTGCTCAGTGGAGATAATGTTCTTCGTTTTTATATTGGTTGTTATTTTCTTTAGTTGTTTTTCCTCTTCTTTACTAAGCGCCGTATTGGTATAGATAATAATTGGAATACACGAATATTGATCATCCTGATTTAAATGTTTCAATAATTCAAAGCTATCGGGAGGATTAAAGCCTGTCATTAGGCAATCAAAGTAATTTCTGCTTAAAGTTGCCAGAGCCTCTTTTGTATTAGAAACTTCTCTGATCTCAACCCCATTTTTATCGAGTAGGTTAGAAATAGTTTTACGTTGTTTTAGATCGGGTTCAACGATTAACAAACGTTTTACCTCAGAATCTTGCGTTTTGATTTGGTTAAAGACGCTGGTCAACGCTTCTTCTGTGACAGGTTTGATCAAAAATGACCTCGCCCCTTGTCGAATACTACGTTCCCCGTGCTCTTCCACAGTAATGACGTGCACCGGAATATGATAAGTTTCGGGTCCACTTTTTAAACGATTTAATACCTGCCACCCATCCATATCCCCTAGGTTAATGTCTAAAGTAATGGCTTGCGGCTTATAGAGATTTGCTAAAATCAATGCTGTCTCGCCACGAGGAGTGACTAGCCCTTTAAAGCCGGTTTTTCGTACAAGATCTAATAATAGCTTAGCAAAGGTTGGATCATTCTCGACAATTAATACGATATGATCATTTGGCTCTAAGGTATTTCTATCATCCTCAATTTCTCCACGTTCCTGTAAATCTATATCCGTTTTTGCAACAAGGGCCGGAAAAGTACTTTCGTTTAAAAGAGCAGAATTAAAAATATTCTTGTCTTCTTGAGGTTTTTTCAACGAATACAATGTACATTGTTGAGGCAAATAGAGCGTAAATGTACTTCCTTTTTCAGGTTCGCTGGTCAATCGAATTTCTCCGCCTAGAAGCTGAGCTAATTCGCGACTAATTGACAGGCCTAAACCTGTGCCACCATATTTACGACTGGTCGTGCCATCGACTTGTTGGAAGGCTTCAAAAATAATCCTTTGCTTGTCTATTGGAATCCCAATACCCGTATCACTGACAGAAAATGCTATCACTTTTTTGGCTTGAGAAAGAGCAGGATGTTCAATATTCCAGCCTTCGGTCACCAAGGATGCCTTAAAGACAATCTGTCCTTTCTCTGTAAATTTAAAGGCATTGGATAATAAGTTCTTGAAGATTTGTAATAGCCGTTTAAAGTCTGTCTGAATAACCTGTGGTACATTATTCTCGATATCAATCAAGAAATTTAGATTCTTACTTTCTGCAATATGCCTAAACATGCGCTCTAAATCATTGCTGACAGCTCGCAGTTGTACCGGACTAATATCGACTGAAACGGTGCCCGATTCAATTTTCGATAGATCGAGAATATCATTAATTAAAGCACACAAATCGCTTCCGGCTGCATGAATCGTCTTCGCAAAATCTACTTGTTTAGGCATTAAATTGCCCTTTGGATTATCGGAAAGCTGTTTACTTAAGATAAGCAAGCTATTTAAGGGAGTACGTAATTCATGAGACATATTGGCTAGGAATTCGGATTTATATTTTGAAGTTAGAGTTAACTGCTTAGCTTTTTCTTCTAATGCCCCTCGCGCAATTTCGATTTGACGATTCTTCTCCGCCACTTCAGAATTTTGTTTAGCTAAAAGTTTCGCTTTATCTTCCAATTGTTCATTAGTTTGTTGCAGTTCTTCTTGCTGACTTTGTAATTCTTGCGCCATATTTTGGGACTGCTTTAATAATTCCTCGGTACGGCTATGGGTTTCAATGGTATTTAAAACAATTCCAAAAATTTCAGCGAGCTGATCTAATAAGGCCAAACGCGTACTCGTGAAGTGTTCAAAAGAAGCCAACTCTATCACTGCCTTTACTTGCCCTTCAAAGATGACAGGCAGTACCACAATATTCAAAGGCCTTCTTTCCCCTAGACCAGAAGTGATGGCTATGTAGTCTTCAGGCACTTGGGTTAACAGAATACGTTCTTTCTCATAGGCACACTGTCCTACAAGCCCCTCACCAATTTGAAAAATGGTATTAACATTCTTTCGTTCTTTAAATGCATAAGCGGCCAACATTTTCAACGTTGGCTCATTCTTAGAATTATCCATTATGTAAAAAAGACCCTGATGAGAAGAAACCATCGGGGCTAATTCTGAAAGAATTAAACGTGCCACTAACACCAAATCTTTTTGACCCTGTAAGATACGGGTAAATTTGGCTAAATTGGTTTTTAACCAATCTTGCTCTGAGTTTTTGAAAGTAGTGTCTTTCAAATTCAAGATCATCTTATTGATAATGTCTTTAAGCCAGGCGACTTCACCCTGAGCCTCCACACCAATGGACCGAGAGAGATCGCCCTTCGTTACCGCCGTTGCTACTTCGGAAATTGCTCGCACCTGGGTTGTTAAATTCGCTGCCAACTGGTTAACGTTATCGGTCAGATCTTTCCAAGTACCCGCGGCCCCCGGCACATTTGCCTGGCCTCCCAGTCTTCCTTCAACTCCTACTTCTCGCGCCACCCCCGTTACCTGTTCGGCAAATGTTGCTAAGGTATCAGTCATATTATTAATCGTTTCAGATAACTCTGCGATTTCGCCTTTGGCTTGCACCGTCAATTTCTTCTTTAGATCCCCTTGTGCAACCGCTGTTACAACCTTTGCAATCCCTCGTACCTGATCGGTTAAGTTCGTTCCCATTTGATTCACATTGTCAGTGAGATCTTTCCAAATACCGCCAACCCCTCTTACCACTGCTTGGCCACCGAGTTTACCTTCGGTACCGACCTCACGGGCCACCCGGGTTACTTCAGCAGCAAAGGAGCTTAGTTGTTCCACCATGGTATTAATGGTGCTCTTCAGTTCTAAAATTTCACCTTGTGCATTAACTGTAATCGTTTTAGATAAGTCCCCATTCGCAACCGCCGTGGTTACCGCAGCAATGTTTCGCACCTGGGAGGTTAAATTGCTTGCCATTTGATTTACATTGTCGGTGAGATCTTTCCAGGTACCCCCCACCCCTTGCACATAAGCTTGGCCTCCTAGTCTTCCTTCGGTACCCACTTCACGTGCTACCCGGGTTACTTCTGAAGCGAAAGCTCTTAATTGATCCACCATGGTATTAATGGTGTCCTTTAATTGTAAGAATTCGCCTCGTACGTCTACCGTAATTTTCTTAGACAGATCGCCATTCGCCACAGCGGTCGTCACATCCGCAATATTACGGACTTGATTGGTTAAATTGCTCCCCATCATATTTACATTTTCTGTTAGATCCTTCCAAACACCCGCTACGTCTTTTACATCCGCTTGCCCGCCCAGTTTCCCTTGTGTACCTACTTCTCGGGCTACCCGCGTTACTTCTGAGGCAAAGGAATTTAACTGATCCACCATGGTATTGATGGTTTCTTTTAAGTCTAAAATTTCACCTTTAACATCTACCGTAATTTTCTTAGACAGATCGCCATTCGCCACAGCGGTGGTTACCTCAGCAATGTTACGCACCTGATTGGTCAGATTGCTTCCCATCATATTTACGTTTTCTGTCAAATCCTTCCAAACGCCGGCCACACCTTTAACATCTGCTTGTCCACCCAATTTTCCTTGTGTACCCACTTCCCGGGCTACCCGTGTTACTTCCGAGGCAAAGGAATTTAACTGATCCACCATGGTATTGATGGTCTTTTTCAAATCTAAAATTTCACCTTTAACATCTACCGTAATTTTCTTAGACAGATCGCCATTCGCCACAGCGGTCGTCACATCCGCAATGTTTCGCACCTGATTGGTCAGATTGCTTCCCATCATATTTACGTTTTCTGTCAAATCCTTCCAGGTTCCCGCAACACCTTTTACATTTGCTTGCCCACCTAGCCTCCCTTCTACACCAACTTCGCGTGCCACACGAATAACTTCTGAAGCGAAAGAATTTAACTGATCCACCATGATATTAATTGTGCTTTTCAGTTCTAAAATTTCACCACGGACATCCACTGTAATTTTTTTAGTTAAGTCACCATTTGCCACTGCGGTTGTCACGGCTGCAATGTTTCGCACTTGGTTAGTCAGATTGGCAGCCATCTGATTTACATTATCTGTGAGATCTTTCCAAACACCCGCCACCCCTTTAACATCTGCCTGTCCACCCAAATTACCTTCTGTACCGACTTCACGGGCCACCCGGGTTACTTCTGAAGCAAAAGAATTTAACTGATCCACCATGGTATTAAAGGTGTTTTTAAGTTCTAAAATTTCCCCTCGCACGTCTACAGTAATCTTACGAGTCAGATCCCCTTTTGCAACCGCCGTGGTGACTTGAGCAATATTTCGCACCTGATTGGTCAGGTTGGCTGCCATCTGATTTACATTATCTGTGAGATCTTTCCAAACACCTGCCATACCATGTACCTGTGCTTGCCCCCCCAATTTTCCTTCCGTACCAACTTCCCGAGCAACTCGGCTGACTTCTGAAGCAAAGGTATTAAGCTGCTTAACCATGATATTCACTGTTTGAGCAGTATGTAAGAACGCCCCTCTTAACATACGGCCTTCAACTTTGAGAGGCATCCGTTGTGAAAGATCGCCACCCACCACTGCCCCAATAACCCCTGACATCTCCGCCATTGGCTGCACTAAATTGGTGACGAGAGTATTCATAAATTCAATTTTAGTTTTCCAGCCTCCATTAAGATGGGAAGAGTTGGCACGTTCTTCAATTTTTCCTTCTTTGCCAACCAACTTTACAATTCGTTTAAATTCTTCTGAAATTTCTTCTACCATTTTAACAATATCATTAAAGGTGCGAGAAATTTTTCCAGGTGTTCCACTCATATCTTCAGGCATACGAATAGAGAAGTCGCCATTTTTAAACTTTGTCAAGGTAGAAAGTATTATTTGCATTTCTGCTTCAGAAGAAACGTTCAATTTTTCCATATATATCACCTTTTAGACATTTTGTTAGTCCGAGAAAACCCTATGGCTCACATACGCTGCGCTGAATCTGACAAGTTTTTTATTTGTTGTCAAGAGGTCCCTCCAAAAAAAGAGAGGCTTGCGAAATGCCCATTCTTAAGCTTTCTAGGTAGTTACTAAGCTTTAAAGATTGTAATTCAATCTTCGCCAAAGAGAGCGCCATCTTCATCTTGACGTCCTCTTCTACTAAGGAGACGTTGGACTTTGTCTGCTTCTTTTGTATGAAAGATTTCACAGTTTCCACCTACAAAAAAGCTGAGCGCTTCTTATTAAGCGTCTTCTCCTACTTATGAAAATTTTTATCCTTATCAAAAAATTTAACACGAAAAAAACGCCTTTTCTAAGACACGCATCCACGCATAGGCTATTCATTACCTTTAAAACACCAAGACTGTTTGGAAAGCCTCAGCCGTTTTTTTTGCAAAATGCCTTTATGCTCCTAATTTAATAAATCTTTTAAATGTTTCAATTCGCTTACCTTGACATCATTCATTTCTAATGCCCTTTTTTCATCCAAGGTCTATGCATGATTAGCCACAAATGTTCTACACACTTGCGACCATTGCAATCCAATGGCTTCGTAAAACAAATTATCCATAGATCGCTCACAAAAAACAAGTATTTCCCTGAAAATTCTATGGTCTGCCGCAGGATTAATTGGGGTTTTCCCTCTAGATAAATCTAAAAGTATGTGCCCTAATTGGAGGATGCAATTAGTTTTATTACTGACACAATATGCTTTTGTGCCATCCCTTCCGTTATCAATAGAAACTTTCGGCAGATCTTTGAACGGCGGCGCCTACCTATCCAACCTGATCAAAATCCTTGTCAAAAATGGCCTCTCATTTTTTCTATGCTGACAATAGAGAGTACAGAGATTTAAACCACACAGAATATCAAACTCTGATATTCCCTAAGCGGTTAAGATGAGAGGTATTTACCAACTACAAGAAAAAGGTACTTGGCTATAAAATAGATGAGGTTCCTTATCAGCTGTCTTATTTTGCTTGCCATTTTCAGCATTATTTGTGCTCTTCCCTTCTAAGCATTTCTGAGCGCAAGACTGTAATACGCTTTTATTTTCTAAAACCAAAGCATAGGCAGTATATACATTCGGTCGAATGGCAATTGAATCTTCCACACAAGTGGCCTTTTTTTCTTCTAACAGGGAGTATTGTAACTCCGCGAATTTAGCCATTAATGTAAGCAATTTTAATTGTAAATTTTCTTTTTGTTTCTTCGTTTCTCGCGTGCTTTGAGCGGGGGTCTGCTGAGAGAAGAGAGGTGGGTAGTCAGTATATTTTCCAAAGCTTTGAGGCAGATCCGATCCTTCTTCCCTCAGCTCCTCTTCAGAGCTGAACCCCATTTCAATAAGGGCTTTTGAAGCATTCATCACTTCAGCTGTAGTACCATTAACGATTAATTGAAAGGGCTTTCCGAGTAAAACGTTGGTCTCTGCTATGGTAGAGAGCGGCTTAATTAACATTTCCAAAGTGCAAAAATAAGCTCCCTTTGGACTGTACAAAGGTTGAAAATTATAGAGCAGCACACACTCGTCTTTTTTGCACAATTGTCCTTTGTCAATCTGACCTTGCATGAGGGCGAGGATAGAGCCAATACTACAACATATCGCCTCTGGCAACTGCCACACGCCCCCTTCCCATGTTTGGCTATAAACACGCAGATGAGAAGTCCGCTCTGCATGCGTCTGCGCCAAGGCCACAAATTCTATAGTTTTCATAGAAACTCTATCCTAAAACATTACAACAGCTATCCAATTTTATTAAAAAGGCCAAAGCCTTCCATTCCTCCTACCACTAGCCATTATTATCCCAAAGATTTTCATAAATAACAATGGTTATCCTTATTATATTTAATGATAACCATAGGTTTATAAAAAATTATCTATCAAAATAACTTTTTTGCTTTGAAGAAAACCTTTGACTTAATCTCTCGCATTCATTCTCTGCCTTTCAATTGAAAGTAACGTCTACAGGGGTTAAGGATCACTTTTCCTATGGATCTTCTGAGCAAAAGACTGATATCTCAACAATCCTCCACTCTCTTAATATCACTCAACCTTTCTAATCCTTAAGAGGGGCACCCTAAAGAATCCAAAATTGTGTGACTGTAACACCTATCAGCATGGAAAAGCTTGATAGAGAACCCTCATGACAGAAATAGGATTTGGTTGTTAGTTATAGAATCAAGAACCAGGATGGAAAAACGGCCGTTTTTATGAGTCTAGACAGGACATTAAATTGCAATCTGTATTGATATTGCATCATAAGCGTGGTAAATTTTAATGAAAATTCCTTATACAAATAGAATCTAATCTACGTTACTATAATCGGAGGATGCTATGTTTAATTTGTTTAAGAGTACTTCTCAGCAAGAACACTCTTCTACTTCTACCTTCGAAACACCTCGTCAACAATTAGAACTGGCTATTCTTTTAAACGATATGCATAAAATCAAAGAGTTATTAGAAAAAGTTGATTTGCAAGAAAAGGGACAACTCGGTTTTACGATTTTACATAACACCGTTAGACCCGATGTACCCACAGAAATTTTAGAAATAGTGATCCAACAGTTCAAACAAAAGAAAATTTCCTTAGAAATACCTGATCAAAGTAATTATACTGCTTTAGACTGGACTTTTTTAGAAGGCAATAGCCTTGCCGCTGAAATTTTGATTAAAGCAGGTGCAGACTATACTCGAATCAGCCCTAAATTAGAAGAAGCATATTTGGACTTTTTTCTAAAGAAAAAACCAGAGGAACGCCAAAAATTCTATAATCTTTTGCTGGATATTGAAAGCAAGCAAGGAACCAATAAAAAGTTGTTTTCTGACCCGATAAGCGGCTATTTCACACCATTAAAGGGATATAAAGAACTGAGCACTTTTGAGCAAAAAGACAAAATGGATGATACTTCTGAAGTAAAATCTTATTCTCACAAAAAAACAGAATAAGGACTTCATCTTCAAAGGGAAGCTCTTCTGAGGGTAGAGATCAGCAAACTTATCATAAAAATTAACATGGCCACTACCACAATAGCAGGCCCTGCTGGCCAATCCCAGTTGACAGAAACAACAATCCCTCCATAAACCGCAACCGAGCCTAGAATACTGGCCAGCACTGCCATTTGCTCAGGCGTTTTTGAAATTTGTCTCGCACTGGATGCCGGAATAATCAAAAGGGCGGTAATCAATAATATTCCAACCAATTTCATGGCTACTGCAAAAACAATTGCCATTAAAAGGGTGAGGATCCAGTGAATAACCGTCACAGGAACTCCTTCTACCTTGGCTAAATCTTCATGGACTGTCATTGATAAGGCAGATCGCCATATTTTTAATAAGATTAGTATGGCAAAAACATCGACACAGTAAATCCAAATGATATCGGTTTTATTGACCGCTAAAATATCGCCATATAAATAACCCAAGAGATCGATCCGGATCCCTTTTAAAACAGTGGCCAGAATAAGCCCTGCCGCCAATGTCGCATAAGCTAAAATACTTAAAATAGTGTCATTGGCTAGCTGTTGCTGCCGTGAAAATAACGTTAAAAGACAAGCAACAATCATGCAAATCACTGTTAAACCAATATAGACGTGAATATTGAATAACAACGCAAAACAGAGTCCCAGCAACGTTGAATGGGCTAAGGCATCTCCAAAATTGGCCATACGTCGCCAAACAATCAGTGATCCCAGCGGACCTGCTACCCACGCGATCCCGACTCCTGCTATCATGGCACGGCTGATAAAATCTAATGACATACATCACCGCCGATATCATGTCGATGGTTATGGCGATGAGCATACACCGCCAGTTTTGCAGGCTCACGGCTACCAAATAGGCTTAAAAATTCTGGATGTTGACTAACCGCCGCTGCTGATCCTGAACAACAAACGTGTTTATTTAAACAAATAACAGAATCTGTACCTGCCATGACTAAATGCAAGTCATGTGACACCATTAAAATGCCACACTGATACCTGTCTCTGATTTGCATAATTAAGTGATAAAGTTCTGCCTGTCCGGTGACATCCACACCCTGCACCGGTTCATCCAGTACTAATAATTCCGGTTGACGCAGCAAGGCGCGCGCTAATAATACCCGTTGCAACTCTCCCCCTGAAATCGATTGGAGAGGAAATTTCAGCAAATGCCCAATCATTAATTCATCCACTACCGTGGGTACATGAACCCTTGTGATCTGATTGGCTAACTGTAAAAATCGATCTACCGTTAAAGGCATAGAAGGCTCAACCACGAGTTTCTGGGGCATATACCCGATCTGAATGGCATGCTTTAGTACCATGCTACCTTGAGTAGGGCGGATCAATCCGACGACCACTTTCACCAAGGTCGATTTACCGGCGCCATTAGGACCAATCAGCGTTACAATCTCTCCCTTATCTACAGTAAGATGAATATCTGTTAAAATCGTTTTTCGGCCAAATTGAACGCCGATCTGATTAGCAGTTACAAGCGACAATTGAATGGTATTCCTTAAGTTGATTAATTAACATATATGAAAACTTTTTACGGTCGATTAGGCGTGATAGGATACCTTGTTTTTTTGGGGATTTGGCCAAATTGCGGATATTCTACCACCTCTACACCCACTGTTGTGGTCAGTATAACGCCATTCTATACATTAGTCGCGGCTGTTATGAAAGGAGTCGGCACACCCGAGTTGCTGGTTAAAGCAGGGGCTTCCCCCCACCACTATGCCCTTAAGCCTTCTGATATTCAACGCCTCAAGAAAGCAGACCTCATTTTCTGGGCAGGTCCTCAACTAGAATCCTTTTTGATCAAAGCGCTGGAAAGTTGCGATCTTAAAAAAGGCTGTATCCTGGTCGAACTTGACAAAACGCCGCAGCTTTTATTGCTGCCTGTGCGCCAAAGCCCTGCTTGGGAAGCGCATACACATAGCGAACACCATTGCCATCTTGAACATACGAGCACAGACAATCCTCTTGATGATATGCATTTTTGGTTAGATCCCCTGAATGGGATTTTGCTCGTCAATCACATTGTTGATAAGCTTTCGATCAGCGATCCTATACACGCTGTGACTTATCAACAGAACGGGGCAGATCTCAAACGTCGCCTTAAAACCCTGACCTCAAACATTAGCGCTGCGCTAAAACCCGTCAACCATATTCCCTATATTGTTTTTCATGATGCTTATCAATATTTTGAACATCGTTTTGAACTAAAAGGGGTAGGGGCTATCACTTTACATCCTGAAGTACCTCCCAGTGCAAAGCGCTTAAAAATCATTCGGAATATTATTCAAACAACAAAAGCGCAGTGTGTGTTCAGTGAACCACAATTTCAACCCAAATTAATTGAAAATATTATACAAGACTTAAAGATTAGAAGGGGTGAATTAGATCCCCTGGGTCAAACGCCTGAAATGCATCCTAATGGCTATATCGAATTATTAGAGAATTTAACACGTGCTATCAAACAGTGCTTAGAACATGGATAACAATGCAAGATGAACCTATCTCGCATAGTCTAAGGCTAAACCGATAAATAATACTCCACCGGCTATACGATTATTTAAAAATGCTTTTAGACATTGTTTAGGATCGCGATCTTTGATCAGATATTGTTGATAGAGGATAAAAAATATCGTGCAGAATAAACCCATATAATAAAATTTTCCAAGATTTAAATCAAAGCCGAGTTTTGTTAAGAATATTAAGCTCAGTATTTGTAAAGCCGCAATAATGGCTTTATCGGCTCTTCCAAATAAAATAGCCGTTGACTTTATCCCAACCCGAATATCATCGACTCTATCGGCCATTGCATATTCGGTGTCATAAGCCACTGTCCAACAAATGGTAGCGACATAGAGTAACAACGCTTCTGAAACAAGAGGGCTATTTAAGGCAGTAAAGGCCATGGGCACTGCCCATCCAAAAGCCATTCCTAAGATTACTTGCGGCAAATGCGTGTAACGTTTCATAAAAGGGTATAAAAGAACGAAGAGCAGAGCGACCACAGACAAAGCAATCGTTAAAACATTAAGCTGCAGTACCAAAAATAAGGCTATTCCCGCTAAAACACCGCCCAGCCCTAAGGCTTCTCTAGGTAATAATAAACCCGCTGCTAAAGGGCGATTCTTCGTTCTCAAAACACCCGCATCTAACCCTTTATCTGCCCAATCATTGATGACACAACCCGCACTGCGCATCACAATCACGCCCAGAATAAAAATCCCCACCATCACGGGATCAGGCTGTCCTGTACCAGCAATCCACAACGCCATCAGTGTCGGCCATAATAACAAAAAAATACCCACTGGCTTATCTAAGCGCATGAGTTGAAAATATAAGCGGAGCTTTTGGGCGCACATGCAAGGTTTGTCTCATATTTTTTGAAAATTGTAAATAGAACCGAGCTTTAAAAGATGCGTTAATTGATCTAAAGCATTGTAACATTCCCCCAGTAAAGCGGGATCTAATAAATCTTTGGTGGATAACTGATCACGATAATGTTTTTCAACCCAACTCACTAAACGTTGGTATAAAGCTTCATCTAAAATGCTCTGCGGATGACAAGCGCGTAACTCCATTTCCGTTAAAACAATTCTTAATCGCAAACAAGCCGGTCCACCCCCATTATTCATGCTTTGGCGGCAATCGATAAAATGCAAGGCTTGAATAGGATTATCTGCTTGAAGGATTTTATTCAAGACGTGAGAAGCCGCTGCATTTTCTTGACTTTCAAGAGGTGCCACTAATGCCATTGCCCCTGTCGGCAAGCTTAGCAATTGACTATTAAAAAGATATGACCTCACAGCTGCTGCCAGACTGAGCTCTGAATTCAACACACCGATACAATATAAATGATAGGGCGCTCTTTCTTGTAAGCGCTTAATAATATCTGCGGTTTTTTCAAAAGCCGCTTCATGATATAAAAAAACGTTTTGATTGACGACTGAGATCACATCATTGTGGAAAACACCGTGATCAATGGCCTCTGGATTTTGTTTAGCAAATATGAGTTGTGTAGGCTTTAAGCGGTGTAAACGTGCAATCGCTTGAGAAGCCTGTAGGGTTTGTCTTGCTGGATGTCTCTGCGGCCCTTTGGATTGCTTTTGTCCACTACTGCGCCCATAAACAAAAAGATGTAACCCTGGCCCTCCATATTCTGAACAGAATCGATTATGATTGGCCGCACCTTCATCCGAAAAATCCAGATGATTTATTAAAGGCTTATGCACTAAAAAATACTTTTCATTCGCAAAGATTTTCTTTAAGAGATGATAATTCATATCTGTCTCAAGCGATCGATGCAGATGGCTCACGAGATTAGCAGGGGTAAAATGAACACGACCGTCTTGACTATCCACACTGGGTGTCACCGTCGCGGCATTGGCAACCCACATACTAGAGGCGGAATAACAAGCTCTAAAAATCGCGGGTGACAAACGATAAGCCTTTTTTAATACCGCGAGCTCTTTCCCCTTAAATCCCAAGTTCCTAAGCAAGGGAATAAAAGGCCGCTCATGGGGCGGTAAAATGCCCTGCGGGATCCCTAAATTCATCAAAAAACGCATTTTCCTCAATCCCTCTAAAGCCGCCTGCTTGGGATTAGAGACACAATAAGCATTGGCTTTTGAGGCTAGATTGCCAGATGCAAGACCGGCATATTGGTGTGTGGGTCCCACCAGCCCATCGAAGTTTAGTTCAATTGCTTTCATAAATAAATGCCGGGAGAAAGGGTGGTTGGCAATTGCAAAACATTGTCTTCTAGACTGGCAACGGGATAAGCAGAATAATCAGCGGCATAATAGGCACTCGGACGATGGTTACCACTATGCCCCACGCCCCCAAAGGGTGCTTGGCTACTGGCGCCCGTGAGAGGACGATTCCAATTAATAATCCCGGCTCGAATGTGCTGTAAGAATTGCCGATACAGCACTTCATCATCACATAATAAGCCAGCCGCTAATCCATATTGCGTATTGTTTGCTTCTTGGATAGCCGCCTCAAAATCATTCACCCAAATAAGTTGTAATAAGGGTCCAAAAATTTCCTGATCATCTCGTTGCGCAATATCCGTAATCTCTAATAAGCCGGGTGATAGAAAAGGCAATGATCCTCCTTTGCTTTGTAAAGGCACTATAGGTCTTGCCCCTCTTTTGATTAACATTTCATAACTTGCCACAATTCGCTCTGCGGCTTCTTTAGATATCACAGGCCCCATAAAAGGCTGTGGCAAGTCGGTATAAGGACCTATTTTGAGGGCTCCAATCATTTTACTTAAGGTCGCAAGGAACGCTTCACCCTCAATGCCTCGAGTCACAATCAATCGCCGGGCGCAGGTACAACGTTGTCCTGAAGTAATATAGGCTGATTGGAGGGTATGGTAAGCCGCGGCTTTTTTATTACTGACTTGATGCACGACTAAGGGATTATTACCCCCCATTTCCAGTGCTAAAATCTTTTGAGGTTGGTCTGAATAAATTTTGGCTATCTTTTGACCCGTATTAAAACTGCCAGTAAACAATAAGCCATTGATAGCAGAAGCCCCCACCAATGCCTCTCCTACCTTGGCATCCCCCT
>Ga0206910_1066_pt1 | contig 19202 bp, 18 predicted proteins | sample Alteio_BWOrgHeat_77_FD_152949 | JGI IMG/M metagenome (GOLD analysis project Ga0206910, IMG submission 152949) | Enriched cells from forest soil in Barre Woods Harvard Forest LTER site, Petersham, Massachusetts, United States -... | ecosystem: Environmental > Terrestrial > Soil > Temperate forest >... | reverse complement strand
CTATTTGGCCGCGGCAAGCGAAACCGCCTCCGCTCCTGAATTGGCGCAACTTCCGCCACACGCCGCTCCCAAAAGTGCGGCGAAGCGTGGAAGTTTGCGTGGCGGATAGTGGCCCAGGAATTCCCGCGGAATATCACCAGGAAATCTTCGAGGATTTTGTGCGCGTCGATCGCAACACAACGGGAATGGGTTTGGGGCTAGCGATTGCGAAGCGCCTAATCCAGGCGCATCGCGGGAAAATATGGGTGGAAAGCGAGCCCGAAGGCGGAAGCAAGTTTACGTTCCTGTTGCCGATGGATCAGAGTTGATCGTAGCGGAATGATTTGGATACGGAATCAGGTGTGAAGGAGAGCTGGATGGCTGCAAAAGAGAAAATCTTGGTGGTCGATGACGAACCGAGCATTCGAAAGTACCTGCAGACGTTGCTGGAGGTCGATGGATTCGACGTGCACACGGTGAGTTCTGGCAAAGAGGCGCTTGCCAAAGTGAACGCCGGAGAACGACCGGATTTCATTATCCTGGATGTACTGATGCCGGAGTTGAACGGGCTGGACACTCTGAAAGAATTGATGCAGCTGGACCGCAGCCTGAACGTAATCATGTTGAGCTGCTCGAATGAGGTTGGCACGGTGGTGGAAGCGATTCGAATCGGAGCGCACGATTACCTGACAAAACCGTTCGAGAAAAGCGAGTTGGATGCGGCGATGCTGAAGTCGCGCCGGAAGAATCAGCTGACGCAGGAAAACCAGGCGCTTCGCGACTATTGCGATCAGGTGACGGAAGACCTGAGTTTCCTGGCGGCGAGTCCGCAAATGGTGCGAATCCGGCAGCAAATACTGCAAATCGCGCCGGTAGACGTGCCCGTATTCATCTGCGGCGAAAGCGGCGTGGGAAAAGAAGTTGTTTCCCGAATGATTCACCTGCGATCAAAAAGACGCAATCAGCCGTTTGTGAAAGTGAATTGCGCGGCCCTGCCGGGCGAACTGCTCGAATCGGAGCTGTTTGGATTTGAACAGGGAGCATTCACCGGCGCCGTTCGCTCGAAACCCGGGAAATTCGAATTGGCCAATAAAGGCACAATTTTCCTGGACGAAATCGCGGAGATGAGCACGCATTTGCAAGCAAAGCTCCTGCACGTGCTGCAGGACCATCAATATTCGCGGCTGGGTGGGCGGCACTTGATCGATACGGACGTACGCGTTCTTGCGGCCACGAACGTGGATGTGCAGGAAGCGATGAAGACGGGTCGCTTTCGCGAGGATTTGTACTACCGATTGAACGTGCTATCCATCCTGGTCCCGCCGCTGCGCGAAAGGACTGCCGAGATCCCCTTGCTGTTCCGTCACTTCCTCGAGAAATATAGCGAGAAATTCGGAAAGCCATCGCATGGGCCGTCGAAGCACTTGTTGGATGCCGCGGTGAATTACCCGTGGCCGGGAAACCTGCGTGAACTGGAGAATTTCGTAAAGCGTTACGTAATCCTTGAGGACGACGAAGGCAGCCTGCGCGAGCTGGTTGAGATGTCATCGGCTCGGCAACGCACCTCTCCGCGGCAGGAGCCTACCCTTCCTCGCGAACAGGGTCTGAAGGCTTTGGTGCGGGGCCTAAAGGATGAGGCAGAAATGGAAGCGATCGCGGACGCGCTGGAAAAGACGCGTTGGTGCCGCAAGGACGCTGCGAAAATGCTCGGCATTAGTTACAAGGCTCTGCTGTACAAGATGCGCCAATTCAACCTGGATACTCCGAGGACGCGGCGCGCGGCGCCGGCAAGCAATGTTGCAGCCGAAGAAACGGTGGCGGTTGGAGGGATTCGGAACCAGTAAGACTTCAGGCCGCCGGATTTGAGCTCTGCCTTGCCCAAGCGAGGACCGTGAGGCCTGTAGGTACCGGAACAATTTTCCCATGGCGCAAAGCACGTGATTCCGGTATTGTCGCGCAAGATTGAGACGATTAACCATACCAGAGCCTGCTGGATGACGCAGTGGTAAATTGAAGAAAGGGCGCGGAGGATATCCGCCGCGAGGGATCCAGGAGGATGGGGGTAATGACGGAAAGGCGCGTTGCACGGCGTTATGATTTATCATTGCCCGTTATCATTCGTGTGCCTGCAGAGCGCATTAGTGACACGCAAAAAGGCAAGACGCGCGACGTTTCCACGCGTGGTGTTTACTTCGTATTAGATCAAGACCTGGAACCGGGTTCGGAACTGGACATTACCCTGACACTGCCTGCGGAAATTACACACGGCTCGGACGTTTTTGTGCGAGCACTGGGCAAGGTCGTTCGCGTTGAGAAACGCATGGAAGACGGAAGCTCGCGGATGGGCGTGGCGGCAGTAATCGAACGCTATGACATCATTCGTGGAGAAAATGGCAGAGCCTGAAGCTTTCCCCCCATAATTCAAGTAAAACATAAAATGAGCCAGTACCCCGGTGGAGATATCTGTCTCTCGCCATCCAACGAACCAAATGGGCGGGAGACGCCGGACTGCCGATCGGATTCCTTGGAGAGCAGATGTGCTCGTGCGTTCTCAGGAAAAACGCACGGCGGTAAGTGAAAAGATTTTCCATTCCGACGTAATTCGGTGCCGATCAGGATAGAACAGGGCCTGTGGCACCGACCCCATATCTCTTATAAGTTACTGCATATAAAAGCTTTAGTGTAGTTTTTCCGGTTCAGGGCGTGGCTAACATACGCACGTGCCTTGGATTTAAGTGTGCAAGGATATGCGACATTCACAGAGCTCAGTAATGCTCTGTCAGCGGATGGAGCTTGTGGGTATTCCAGTAGGGCACAGCGGCGATAGGATCAGGTCAGAGCTAAGTCCGGGTGCCTTGCCGGATGCCCTAGTGTTCGGTCAGTCCGAGGCTATGCGGGCAGTTCGCCAGAAAGTCGAGAAGGTAGCAGGGGCCAGTGTGCCGGTATTGATCCGCGGCGAAAACGGCACCGGCAAGGAAGTCATCGCCCGACTGATTCACGCCCGTTCACCGTGGGCCTTCGGTCCCTTCGTTAAGGTAAATTGCCCGGCGATTCCTGGAACCTTGATGGAGAGCGAGTTGTTCGGCTACCAGAAGGGCGCTTTCACCGGAGCGAACGACACGAAGCCGGGCCGGGTGGAAATGGCGCAGCACGGAACGCTGTTTCTAGACGAGATTGCGGAACTCGATCCGAGCCTGCAGGCCAAGCTACTGCAACTGCTCCAAGACGGCCAGTTCTGTCCGGTGGGCGGGCAAGAGGACAAAAAAGTCGATGCGCGAATAATCTGCGCGACGAACCGCAACTTGGAAGAAGAAATTCGGAAGGGATCATTCCGGCAGGATTTGTTCTACCGCATTAACGTGGTGAGCATTCACGTGCCGAGCTTGCGAGAGCGTGCCGCGGACATTCCGCTTATCTGCGACTCACTGCGGCAGATGTACAGCGAAAGATTCGATCGGACGACGCAGCCGTTCTCGGCGCGAAAACTTGAAGTGCTGCAGCGGTACCATTGGCCAGGGAATATTCGCGAACTCGAGAACCTGATTAAACGGTACGTCATATTGGGATCAGAAGACGTCATCACGCTGCAGATGAGCGAAGAGAGCGCGGCCCGGGTAGATTCCGAAGGTGTAGACGGCACCATGCTCTCGCTGAAGAAGGCGACGCGTGAGGCTGTTCGCGAGTTGGAAGGAAAGATTATCGTCAAGGCATTGCAAGCTCACAACTGGAACCGCCGACGGGCTGCGAGCGCACTGGAAATCAGCTATCGCGCATTGCTCTATAAGTTGAAGGAAGCCGGCTTGCCAACGCGTAACAGCCGGAAAAGTCCCCCGTCCGGTGAGCTTAGCGATGAGTGAAATAAAGAAAAAGGAGAAGGAAATGCGGGTCGCAATTCTAAGAGGTGGGAAGTGGCTGCTAGTCTTGCCGGCGATGGTAGCGCTTTCCGCAATGGCGCAGGAGCCCAAAAAGACGACTGACACGGCTGCAGCGGAGTCGGCAGCGCCCTCCAAGAGTGCGCAGCCTGCGTCGGCTCAGGGCAATTCGCAGGTGGACAACAGGACCTACGTGATCGGCGAGAACGACCTACTGGATATCGACGTATGGAAGGAGAGAGAGATCTCTCGCGCGATTCCGGTGCGACCAGACGGGAAGATCACCTTGCCTTTGATTGGGGAAATACAGGCGAGTGGGATGACTCCTTTGCAGTTGCAAGATGACATAGGTAAACGCCTGAAGGGTTTTATCGCGAATCCCGAGGTCACCGTGATTGTGACCGATCCACGGAGTCACCATTTCAACGTCGTCGGCGAGGTGGCGAAGCCGGGAGCATATCCACTGACCGGATCGATGACGGTATTAGACGCGATTGCATTGACTGGCGGATTCCGAGATTTCGCTAAGCAGACGAAGATTTACGTGTTGCGGTCTATGCCCGACGGCACTCGAGCAAAGTTGTCATTCAACTATAAGGATGCCATTAAGGGCAAGAATCTTAAAAACGACATCACGCTGAAGCCTGGCGATACGATCGTCGTTCCGTAAGCGGAGAATTAGGTTATGGCATACAGATACATGCACACGCAGATTGTGGCGGGCGTCGTCTTCTTGCTGATGCCCGGCAAGGTCTGCGGACAGTTTGCTGGCCCCTCCGCGCCCAATGTGCCCGCAGTGGCGAGCGGCCAGATGCCCACAGCAACTCCGGGAGCCGAAGCGGTCCGCTCCAATATGTTCTCAGCAAGGCTGGAAGCTGGGGCGCGTTACGACGATAACGCCATTATTTCATCGACCACGAAGCGGTCTGATATTGGCTACTCTTTCAGACCGAACTTTTCCATGCTCCAGACTTTTCGGCGATTTGACTACGGCGTGAGTTATAGCCCGGGAATCGATGTAAGTCAGCACGGATTATTCGCCGACCAATTTACGAACATGTTCAGTGGGCATTTTACCTGGCTGGTGTCGAAACACAGCTCCCTTTCAGTGCAGCAAAACTATGTACTGAGCACCGATCCATTCCAGCAGTTTGGTTCCCAGCCGTTTGGAACGACGCCGGGCCCCGTGGTTGCCCCGAATCAGAGCGTATTTCTCCCTAACGTGCGGCGTACAGCGAACCTTTCGCAGGCGCAGTATTCATACCAACCGCGCCAGCACACGACGTTGGGTTTGAGCGGAAATTACACTTTGAGCCATTACGGCAGCACTTCGTCAAGCTCTACAACGAATCCGACATTGCTTGGTTTTCAGGTAGCCTCAGGTCAGGTTTACGTCGCGCAGCAGATAACCCCGCGAAATCAAATAGGCGTTCAGTACAGCGGCCAAGTCCTGAAATTCCAGCAAGTAAGCGCCAGAACCACCACGCACTCGTTCTCAGTTTTTGACGAGATTCGGCTGACGCCACACACCAATCTTACAGTGTATGCGGGACCTCAATATGCGCTGATCTCCAACCAAGTGAACTTAAATGCAGGGTTCACAATAGTGCAGATACCGATCCGAGAGAACACGTTGTCGTGGTCTGGCGGAGCGATTTACCAGATAACGGGGCGACGCGGCGCGATGGTCTTGAATTATTCGCACGGGGTGAGCGATGGAGGGGGCCTGACCGGAGCAGTGCAACTAGATACGGGTTCGGCGCGTTTTAATTGGAAACTGAGCCCAAACTGGAGCATGAAGATAGATCTTGCCGCGGCGAACGACCAGCTGCTTGCCGTGAAGACAGGCACAAGTGAATTTCGAAATTACTCGGCCACAGTCGGATTCGGCAGGCGAATTTACAGGAACGTGTCCATGAATATGTTTTTCGAGAGGTTGAATCAAATCGGAAGCATCGTAGGGTTAAGCAGCGGGAATCATGACCTTGCGGGGATATCCGTCTCATACGATTTTTCAAGGCCAATCGGGAGGTAGTGATGTTTGAGGAAGTAGAAGACTCTAAGGCGGCGAGCCTGGATGACTATTGGGCCATAGTGCGACGTCGACGTTGGTGGATATTGCTGCCTCTGTCTGCGTGCTGGCTGGTGGTTTGGATAGTAAGCTGGCTGTTACCCGCAACATATCAGTCCGACGCGCTGATTTTGGTAGAACAACAGAAGGTTCCCGAGCAATACGTAGTGCCGAATGTTTCCGTTAGTCTTCAGGAACGGTTGCAAAGCATGACGCAACAGATTCTCAGCCGCACGCGTCTTCAGGCGACCATTGACCGTTTCCATCTGTACGCGCGGGACGGGGGCTTGACGAGCAAGCTGCAGTCGACGGACCCGGTGGACCAGATGCGCAGGGATATACAAATTGAGCTTGTGCAGGCGCCGGGGCACCCGGGTGAACTTACCGCGTTCAAGATTCGATACTCCGCGGGTACACCAGAGCTTGCCCAGCAGGTGAACAGCGAACTCACGACCTTATTCATCGAAGAGAATCTCAAATCACAGCAGCAGCTATCTGAGAGTACAACGGCGTTCCTCGATAGCCGCCTCAGCGACGCACGGGCGAAACTTGCGGAACAAGAAGCAAAGGTACGAGCGTTCAAGGCGACGCATCTCGGATCCCTGCCCAGCCAGCTCCCGAGCAATGTTCAGATTATGTCGGGCTTGCAATCTCAATTACAAGCCACGCAGCATGCAGTTGAGGCAGCCGAGCAGCAGAAACTCTATCTACAGTCTCTTTTGCAGCAGTACCAGTCGGTGCAGGAAAGCTTGGTCAGCGGAGATTCGCCGGCAACGCCTCCGGAGGCGCTCGAGAACGAACTCAAGGTTCTGCGCGTGCAGTTGGCGGACGCGCAATCGAAGTATACGGATAGCTACCCCGACGTCGTGGCACTAAAAGGCAACATTGCCAAGACGGAAAAGCTAAAAAAAGAGATCGAGGACGAAATCGCCGCCAAACAGCAAGCGGACAACGAGGCCGAAGCTCCTGAATCGCATAGGGCATCGGTGCTTCGGAACGGAACACTAAGTCCGATGATGCAGATCCAAAGTCAATTGAAATCGAATCAATTGGAGATCGAGAATCTTCGCAAGCAGGAGATAAAGATCCAGTCAGAAATGTCCCAATATCAGGCGCGCTTGAACGGGACTCCGCAAACAGAACAGGAACTGGCGGACATTTCACGCGGCTATGAGGAATCGCAAGCCAATTACAACTCCTTGCTTCAGAAGCAGATGCAATCCCAACTGGCCACGAGCCTTCAACAACGCCAACAGGGTGAACAGTTCCGGATCATTGATCCACCCAGCATGCCCTATAAGCCTTCCGCGCCAAACCATCTTTTGGTGAGCGTCGGCGGCTTAGTTTTTGGTTTGGCTGTGGGTGCCATTTTGACGGCGGTCCTGGAACTTACCGATGCGCGCGTGCGCCACGAAAAGGATCTCGAGGGCCTTGTCCCGTCGCGTGTACTTGTGGGCATTCCGCGATTGAGCACGCCTGAAGAGGATGAACGTCTTGTTCGTCTGCGGTGGCTGGACCGGTTGGGGGTCGTAGCCGTACTCGTCTTCATCGTACTAGGAAATGCCTACTCGTTGTACAAGGGCTAAAAGCGAAAAACATTACGCATAATAAATTTCAGGCGGGAGTGAAATCAGCGTGAGTCGAATACACGAAGCCTTACGGAAGTCAGAGCGAGAAAATCGGCAATCGGAAGCGGCCGCCGAGTCGGCGAAGCCAGTACCGGTAGCACAAGTTGCGGTGGCTACGCAGCCAGCGGGGCTGGCGGGAGCTCAGAGCGCTGACATACGCGTATCGCCGGCGGCACACTTGGTCGCATTGACCGATCCGATGAGCCTGGGCGCGGAGAAATTCCGCGTTCTGGCAACGCGAATCGAAAACTTACGGAAGAACGGAGACCTTACGTCGTTGCAAGTGACGAGCGGGGCAAGCAATGAGGGTAAGAGTTTGGTTTCGGCAAATCTGGCCTTCACTCTTGCAAGACGCTCCAACTCGAAGGTGCTGTTGATCGAGGGAGACTTGCACAAGCCGGCGTTGACTTCGATGTTTGGATTAGAGGATGCGAAAGGGCTCGGCCAGTGGTGGTCCAAACCGGACGTCGAGATTACCCAGTTCATGTACCAGCTGAACGGCCTGCCGCTATGGTTGCTGGCAGCAGGGAAAGCGTTTGATCAGCCGTCCGATATTTTGCAGTCGGGACGATTCGGAAAGGCGTTTGCGCAATTGGTTCGCTATTTTGATTGGATCGTTGTCGATTCGACTCCATTGTTGCCGATGGCAGATGTCAACCTGTGGTCGCGGTGGGTGAATGGCACGCTCCTGGTGGTTCGCGAAGGCGTGGCACCAATTTCGACTCTGAGGAAGGGCTTGGCCGGCCTGGACAACGCCAAACTTCTTGGGGTTGTGCTCAATGAAGCTTCGGAGTTTGACCAAGCGAATTACTATAACCGGCGCTATCCCCCGCAGACTGTGGAAGTGGAAGAACAGCTTTCGGAAGCAAAGCCGGAGGCCGTTGCTTGATCCGGTTGCTCCACGCTTATTTTCCAGCGCGCACGCTATTTCTTGGCATATCGGAGGCGTGCCTGGTAGGCCTTGCGTTCGTGGTCGCCTCGGTTGCGCGGCTTGGCGCCAACGACGCTTCGCTGATGCTCGGCTATGAACAGGGTTTTTTCAAGATCGCTGTGGTATCCGGCGCGTTTATAACCTGCATGTATTATTTCGATCTTTATGACTCCGCGATCCTGAGCAATCAACGCGAGGTGCTAACGCGTGTGATCCAAGTGCTGGGCACCGTGTGCATACTGCTGGCGCTTCTGTACTACGTTTATCCTCCACTTGAATTGGGCCGCGGTATTTTCCTGATCGGTTTCGTTCTGGTGACCATGCTGTTGCTGCTCTGGCGACGGCTCTTTCTAAAATTGAACGCTTTGCCGCGATTCGCGCAGCGGGCGCTGATTTTGGGCGACAGTTCGCTGGCAACCTCTCTGCTGTTGGAGTTGGAATCTCGCTCTGAATTGGGCGTGCACGTGGTCGGACAAATGAAGAGCGTCGAAAATGGGACTGGAAAATCGAGCATGGCAGCGGTGGAGGAGTTAGATGAATTTGTGCGCTCAGCGGAATCCTATCGACCGGATCGCATCATTGTTAGCATGGGCGACCGAAGGGGCAAGTTGCCTGTGGAAGCACTGCTGCAATTGAAGAGTCGCGGCGTAATGATCCAAGACGGCGCCGATGTGTACGAGGCGGTGACCGGGAAAGTGCCAATTGAGTCTTTGCGCTTGAGCTGGTTATTGTTTTCGTCCGGGTTTCGAATCTCCAGACCGCTGTTAGTGTTTGAGCGTATTTTTTCGTTTGTTCTAAGCGCCCTGAGTCTGTCGCTCATGTCGCCGTTGATGGCTTTAATCGGACTAGCAGTACGTCTCGATTCCCCCGGCCCGGTCATTTTCCGTCAGAGACGCATCGGACAGAATGGCAAGATCTTTACGTTGTTCAAGTTTCGTACGATGGTAGATGGCTCCGATACGGGTGACAGTCACCGTCCCGCGGAGATAACGGATAGCCGTTTTACTCGCGTTGGCCGGCTGCTGCGGCGCAGCCGCATGGATGAACTACCGCAGCTTTTCAATATTCTGAAGGGAGATATGAACTTTGTCGGCCCACGCCCATTCGTTCCTGACCAGGAACAAGAATGCGTGGAAAAAATCCCGCATTACCGCCAGCGATGGTTGGTGAAACCGGGTGCTACCGGTTGGGCCCAGGTTAACCGGGGCTATTGCGAAACCATCGAAGATAACATCGAGAAATTCGCTTACGATCTTTTCTACATTAAGAATGCCTCGGTCGGCCTTGATTTTTTGATTTTGATTAAGACCATGAAGATATTGTTGTTAGGGCGCGGTTCGCGATGAGCGCTTTTGCCCTGGTCATGCAGATTGTTTTTTGGTTTTCGCTGGCGCTAGTTGGCTACACATACTTCGCTTACCCCGTGGTCCTATTTTTTTGCTATAGCCTTGCGCAACTGCGGCGCGACTGGCGATACCTCTTTGACCGGGAGAACCGACGGGTGTCTTCGCTCGAGGAGGGCGAGGTACCCTCTGTCTCCCTCCTGATCCCCGCCTTCAATGAGGAGGCGAGGCTTCGGCAAAAAATCAGCAACATTCGCGAGATGGACTATCCGACGGAGAAGATTCAGATTGTTTTCGCGTCCGATGGGTCGACTGACGGAACGAACGAGATCTTGAAAAGGCTAGAGGATCCGAACATCGAAGCGATTTTTCTTTCGAGCCGATCGGGAAAAGCAGTCGCTCTGAACCAAGCGGTGCTGCACGCTCGCCACGAGATCCTGGTATTCTCAGACGCAAGCACACTTTTTGCTCCGGACACGCTGCGGAAACTATCTCGACACTTCTCAGATGGGCGAATCGGGGCCGCATGTGGCGCTCTAAGATTTCAGGCCAGCGCAGAATCGCAGCAGACTGAGGGTATCTACTGGAAGTACGAATCCATGATTCGGCTGATGGAAACGCGTCTCGGCGCGACCTTGACAGCCAGCGGTGCGGCTTACGCACTGCGACGGAGCGCGTATGTCCCGCTCGCCCCGGGTACCGTGCTGGATGACTTTGTCATCCCAATGAATGCCCGGAAGGCGGGCTATCGTGTCGTGTATGACCCTGAAGCGATCGCGACGGACTATGCACCGGAAAGCATCAAAGGGGAGTTCACGCGGCGAGTGCGGTTAGCGACGGGGAGCTTCGCGTCCCTGATGTTTCTGCTCAGCGTGCCTATGGGGGGATTCGGGCGTTTCGCATTTGTGTCCCATAAGTTGCTGCGATGGATTCTGCCCCTGATTCTCTGTAGTTTGCTAATCAGCAACGTCGTTTTACTACCGCATCCTGGCTATGGCTTATTCGGACTGCTGCAACTCTTTTTCTACTTGTGGGCCGGGCTCGGATTTGTCCTTCGCGAACGAATGCGAAATGTTCGCTTTGCCCTGCTTGCGTATTTCCTCCTGGCAATGAACGTTGCCTTTCTGGTGGGAATGTTTCGTTGCTTGACCAAGCGCGAAGAAGGCGTATGGCAAAGGGTTCAATAGGCAAGGAAGCGGTTCGACACAGGTGGCCCGTGCTCGAAGGAACTCCAGTCTTCTTGTACCACGAGATTGCCGAAGAGCGAGACTGCAACGCGCGCTCGGCAAACTGGAAATATGCGGTCACGCCAAAAGCGTTTCGCGATCATTTGGAGCAAATCAAAAAGGCCGGTTATCAGATATCTTCCGTGAGGGAAATTGCTCAGGGCCCTGATCATCTTGAACGGAAATTATCGGTTGGTATCACCTTCGACGATGGTTGCAGTTCCGATTACGAGAAGGCATTTCCGCTCCTTCTGGAAGCTAGATTGCGAGCGGACTTCTTTCTTAATACCGCCAATATCGGAAAAGCGGGATTTTTGAACTGGGAATGGATACGAGAAATGCAAAAAGCGGGGATGGAGTTTCACTCTCATGGCCATTCCCATGTCGTTCTGTCGCGCCTTACACCTGGAGATTTGGAGCGAGAACTTCGCTCATCCCGGGAAGTACTGGAAGACAAGCTCGGTAAAGCCGTGGAGTTTCTGGCGGCACCGTACGGGTTGCTAAACCGCAGAGTGATCCAGGAGGCTTTCCGACTGGGTTATCGTGGGGTGTGCAACTCTCGGCAATGGACAGCTTCTTGGGGAAACCGCTGCGTAAATAGGGTGGCGGTCCTTGGACGAACTTCTACTCACGAGTTCCGAAGGCTTTTAGTGCGTCATCCCTTACCTTACATCCTTCGCTCGATGCGCTCGGCGGCGCTTTACCTTCCGAAGCATGTTCTGCTCAGATTTCAACCGTCACAATTAGGTGTCCAGGTGGTGACGGAGTAAGGGATGAGTCAGCGGCCGCCATTGCAGATATTTGTGCTCGTCGACGCGCTAGGCTGGCGTTTCGTGGAGGGGCGCGAATTTCTGAACGATATCTTGCCCTATCGCAGCTCAATGCGGACGGTGTTGGGATTCAGTTCCGGTGCGATCCCGACGATTCTAACGGGCGCGCCCCCGGCAGTGACTGGTCATTGGAACCTCTTTTATTATGACCCGAAGGGCTCGCCTTTCCGCTGGCTAAAGTTCGCACAATTCCTGCCGGACGTCGTATTGGATCACCGTGTCACCCGCAAGATCATCAAAGAACTCGGACGACACGTCTTGGGTATGGGGCCGCTTTTCGAGTGCAGTGTAAGCCCCAGATTCCTGCCGTGGTTCAACTACGTTGAGAAGAAGAACATTTACGATCCAGGAGGCATCACCGGTTCCCGTTCGATCTTTGATCAGCTAACCAGCAAGGGCATTGCCCATCAGGTGTATTCGTATCATCAGCTCACAGACCAGCAGATTCTCCGCCAAGCACTCAACGACATTCAATCGCGAAAAGCATCATTCTTCTTCTTATATCTCAGTGAAATGGACATGTTTCTGCACATGCATTGCAAAGAGCCGGACAACGTAGAAAAACGGCTGAAGTGGTACGACACTTCATTAAGAAAGATCTTCAAGGCGGCACGGCAGATCGACTCGGATGCGACCATGACCGTGATTTCCGATCACGGAATGACACCCGTGGAGCATCGTTACGACGTGGTCCAGGAGATCGAGAATCTTGGGTTAAAGGCAGCTGTGGATTACCTGGCGGTATATGACTCGACAATGGCGCGGTTTTGGTTCTTCAATGATCGGGCAAAGCAAGTTATCCAGAGACAGCTGGAGAATTTGCTATGCGGGCGTGTGGTGCCGGACGAAGAGTTGCGGCAGCTCGGCGTGTTCTTCAGCGATCACCGTTTTGGTGAGCTTGTCTTCCTGTTACACCCAGGCTGGCTCTTATCGAAAAGCGATTTTAATGGAAAAGGATGGGTGCCCAACGGAATGCACGGCTACCATCCTGAGGATTCCCATTCTGACGCAATCTTTCTGAGCAGCAGCGAACCGCCTATACGCGTACAAACCATCGGCGATGTGTATACCTGCATGCAAAGTGCCGCTGGTTTCGAGCATACGGTTGAAGGATAAACTCGCCGTGAGCAAGATCGCAAACACCCGAACGATAAAGGACTGCGCCGGAAACGCGGCTGCGCGCGCTGGACGATGATCCAAATGAAGCCGATTCCCACTCCAATATTATATTTTTCGAATGAGCCAACTAGGGGGGGCGCAGAAGAGCATCTCTTGACGTTGCTGCGCGGGCTGGACCGCACTTATTTTCAACCGCTATTGGCTTGCCCTTCTGAACTGGCCCAGAAGCTACGGCCGGATCTACCTATAGATGTCGAAGTTTTCCCCATTTCCTTGCGGAGGCCAAGCCACGTGGGAGCAATGTTGCACCTCGCGCGAATCTTACGCAGGCGGCGAGTGAAGATTCTGCACTCTCATTTATTTTACGCCAGTCTCTTTGCTTCACCCATTGGCTGGATAGTTGGGGTCCCCGTGATTATCGAGACTCCGCACGTGCGCGAAGACTGGCGCAGGGGTTGGTTGAAATCCAAGTTCCTGGTGGACCGCCTTGTGGGCCGACTGGTTACGCGTTACATCGCCGTCTCTCATGCCAACAAGCGTTATTTGGCGGAGGACAAGAACCTGTCGAAGGAAAAGATCACCGTGATTCATAACGGAAGCGATTTGCGAAGGTTTCGTCCGGAACAGAGCCCATCCCCAGGTCTCAAACGGAGCCTGGGATTTGGTAAGGACGATCCCGTTTTGATGGTCGTCGGTAGGCTAGAGCCACAGAAGGGACACAGGATTCTCTTGCAAGCGATGCCCGACATTCGTCGTGAGTTTTCTTCGGTGCGTTTGGTGTGCGTTGGTACGGGTTCCTTAGAGAATGATCTGATGCGGTTTGTGGGAGAACTCGGAATCGAAAGCGCGGTGCGCTTCGTTGGTTTTCAGGCCGACGTCGCCGAGTGGTTTAAATTAGCGGATATAACGGTCCTACCCTCTTTTTACGAGGGGTTGCCGCTAGTGGCCATTGAGTCTCTGGCGGCGGCGAAACCGGTTGTTGCCACCGCGGTGGATGGGTCGGGAGAAGTTGTCGTGGATGGTGAAACCGGGCTCACTGTGCCCCCGGGCGACCCGCAAGCCCTTTCTGTAGCAATCTGCCGATTGTTGCGCGACGTGGAGTTGCGAAAGCGCCTTGGCCGTCAAGGGCGCGAATGGGTTTGTAAGCACTTTGACGAGCGCGAACAAATCAAGCAAACCCAAGACTTATACCTTGCATCGCTTCAGCGTGCCACGCAAGAGAGTCGACAAACTATGGCGGTACTACGCCGCGACAGGTCGCATGCCAAGTCCAGCGACGCCGGAGGTATCCGGTGAAGTCGTCAAGCAAATTGATAATTGCCTCAGCACAGGGAGGAAGCGGGAGAGCTCAGCCCATGGGAGAGGGCCACGGTTTCAAAGATGGTCAATCGGTTCAGGAAGCTATTTGCGAGCGTACTGTCTCCTTGGCCTTGGCCACGTATTGCGGAAATCTGAAGTCAATGATCCTCACCGGGAGCTTGGCGCGCCAGGAAGGGACCTTTGTGTGTGATGCTGACGGATGGAAGCAATTCGGTGATGCTGAGTTTCTTCTCGTATTTGAGAAAGGAGCAGAGCTGCCTTCGGGCGAAAGCTTGTTGAAATTGCAACGAGCAATCGAGTCGGAATTATTGGGTCGCGATTTGCAATGCAAGATATCCCTTGCTGCCGTTCATCCAAAGTACCTGCGGCTGTTGCGGCCGCACATTTTTGCCTACGAATTGTTGACCTGTGGTCGTGTGCTCTGGGGAGAGGACGTGCTTTCTTCTATTCCGCGATTTCCTGCAGACGCAATTCCACTTGAGGATGCCTGGCGCCTGCTGTGCAACCGCATGGTCGAATTGCTCGAGGTGTCCACGAGGATAACCGACGGAGTACGCGAGCTGCCGAAAGAAGTCTTCTATCAGACCACGAAATTGTACATTGATATGGGGACGTCCTTCCTCGTCTTCGCGGGTGGATACGAGCCCAGCTATGCAGGTAGGGCCGGAAGCATGCGTAATTTGCAGACGGAAGGCCACATAGCAATTAACTGTCCGTTGAATCTAGTGCGATTTGCTGAACGGGTGATTGCGTGCACTGAATATAAGCTGTCAGGAGCAGGCAGACTTGAGCTGCCGGGTCCACCAAAGGACGAAAGCAGTTTAGCGTTTTGGAGGGAAGCTATCGATGACGCGCATTTGCTGTGGCGTTGGGAGCTGACGCAGCTAATCGGAACAAAGGACCCGCTCACCGATGAACAGCTAATGGAGAGATGGATGCGTCAGCAGCCAATTAAGGAGCAGTTGCGAGGCTGGCTTTTCGTCCTACGGCGTGAAGGCTGGCATCGAAGTTGGCGGCAGTGGCTGGGATGGATCAGATGCGCATTGCGGGGATCTCCCCGATATTGCGTTTACGCGGTGGCAAGCGCGCTGTTATTTAACCTACGCGCTTTATTTTCTGAAGGCTCTGAAATAGCGGAGGCGAAGAGCTCAATGACAGAGATTCTTAGCTGGCTCCCCGCCCGGCACGCAGCTCCGCCCGTAAGCCAGGACTGGCGATATGTCACCGAAGAGGTTGTCCGGAACTACCATTTGTTCATGGTGGGCACGCGCGCATGACCGATTCTAACGCACTGCTCGAAAGCACCGAGTCGGCAAGCTCGCACGGGTCTGGTTTTCCGACCGTTGTGGGCCAGCGACCGTCGACTCGGTGGTCCGACATTTGGAATGCACCTCTTACGGACCTTCCGATTCGTGACGAACTCTTATTCCAGTATCTACCGCTTTCGTCCTCAATGCATGTTCTCGAAGTCGGACCAGGCACGGGATTCACGGCGTTCCGACTGGCTCGTGTGGTCAAGAGTATGACTATCGTGGATGTGGCGGCGGGAAATATCGCGCGGCTGCGCAAGGCATTGGCAGCAGTTCCAAATGTGGACTTCTTATGTGCAGACTTGTGCCAGCCAGGGCTTGCAGCAAGTCTGAATCGGCAGTTCGACGTTGTCGAGGCTATTGAAGTATTTGAATTTCTGCCCGATCCCGCCATTGCCCTGCAAAATATGGGAGCAGCCCTTCGCCCTGGGGGACGCCTCTTCTTGCAGTTCCCGAATTATAGGCCACCAAGGAGTCACGGCGTCACCTACTTTGAACGCTGGAGCGATCTCCACAATTTGTTGCAGGCAGCCGGTTTCAAGAATTGCGAGATCTACTCGCTGAAATTGCGACCGTACGCGGATTTTCTTTTTAGAAATCTCCATGAAAGACCACTCTGTTTTTATCGCTGGCTGCGACGCAAGGAGCGCGCAAATCGCCCACAGACGTTTGAAAACGTGTGGACATATCGGCACGGAAATCGGCTGCAAAAGTACAAGAGCGTGATCTCTGTTGTTTGGATGATGCTGATGGCTGCATGTCGCGGTGGGGGAGATTGCTTCATGCGCACCCCACTGCACGATGAAATAATGGACCATAACTTACTCGTGGTCGCGGAACGCTGATTCTAAAAGGGAGCTCAGATAGGGGGATGGCCATCAACGATTCGAAGACGAAGGTTGTGATAAGGAGTGTTGCCGATCAGTCCATTACAACTGTGGTGCGGGAGTGCATGGAATTGTGCGAATGGGAGCGGTGGGTTGCGCGAGATGCAACGGTAGTCCTCAAGCCCAATCTTTGCACCATAGTCCCGGAACAAATGGAAAAGTCGAACACAGATCTCGCGCTGACTACGGCCGTATGCGAAGTGTTACTCACCCGAACCAAACGAATCTACATAGGCGAGGCCGACCATCTTCGCCGGACCGCCGATCAGTCATTCGAGATCACCGGCCATGCACGCATGGCCCGGGATCTTGGAATCCAGTGCGTAAACTTTTCAGATGTACCTCGAGTTAAAGTTCCATGCGACCCGATCGGCGAAATCGAAATGCCGCGCCTCTTGATCGAAGCGGATGCTTTCATAACGCTGCCGGTACTGAAGACCCATGCCCTCACATATTTCACTGGTTCGCTGAAGAACCAATGGGGTTGCGTGCCGCAACACAATCGCATTCTGTTGCATAAACATATCGATGAATTACTGGCGTCTTTGCAGCAAATGCTGCGGCCCAGAATGTCCATTATGGACTCGATTGTGGCCATGGAAGGGCGCGGCCCAGTGAATGGGGAACCTCGCAAACTCGACATCGTGCTTGCCGGCCAGGATGCCGTGGCTGTCGATGCCACTGCGATGCGGCTTGTCGGGCTGGAACCGGCGAGGGCCAAGCATCTGGTATGGGCGGCCGAACGAGGATTTGGACGGATTAACGCCGAAGAGATCGATGTCGACGGCGATTGGGAAAAACACGCCACGCAATTCAGACCGGGGAATATGGATTGGGCGATTGCATCGATGCTTTATATGAGCCAGTACCCATGGTTCGTAAAATACTTCCTGGAGAAAAATTACGTTTTTGTTCCCATTCGAGCATTCGTTAAGTTATTGAGAAGGGCCGGAGTCGTGGGAAACGGTTAATCCGAATAACGGTAATTTGTCGGCCGTCTGTAAGGAGTCACTGCTTTGCGGATTTTGTTCTTAGGATTGGCGCCGCCGGTACCGACGACGAACGGGCATCGTATGCGGTGCTGCACATTGCTCTCTGCCTTGAAAGCAGATGGCCATGAAGTGACGCTCGTCTGTTTTGCGGATGCCAGTGAGTTTGGCCGTCTTCCTAAGCAACTCGCCGATCTCTGCGCTCAGGTGCGCTTCGTTCCCGGGCCAATTGAGCAGCACGCTCTCGTCGAATACTGGAATCGCCTTTGCGGATTGTTTTCTGCGATGCCATTTGGCGCGCGACGGCTGCGCTCCGACGAGATGGGTGAAACGGTTCAACGCACACTAAGCGCTGGTGAGTTTGACGCGATAATTTGCGATGACGTCTATATGCTGGCGAACATCGGGCAGCCGATGAATGTCCCGGTCTTTCTGAACAAGCACGACATTACGCACGAAATTATGGGGCGCTTTCTTGATTACGAAAGGAATCCACTAAAACGTCTCTACGGCCGCTCGGAACATGCGAAGGTTCGTCAATTGGAGATCGATGCCTGCGCCAATTGTGAAGCGGTGCTTGCCTGCTCTGAACGCGATGGGCAAGAAATCCGTAAACTCTGCCCCACTGCGCGAACCTACATCCTTCCCAACGTCGTGGATGTATGGAGCTATAAACCCTCCTACGAAGACGATAGCCGGACGCTCCTTTACGTGGGTGCGATGGATTGGTTTCCGAATCGCGATGCTGTGAACTACTTTGTTGAGGAAATTCTACCTATACTGCGACGAAAAATTCCCCAGCTCCAATTTAAGGTTGCGGGCAGAAATCCTACGCAGAAGATGCTGGATAGGTACCGGGGCTTTCCCGAAGTGACATTTACCGGAAGCGTTGCGGAGATGCAGCCAATTATCGCGGAAGCGGCAGTGTGCGTTGTTCCTCTGCGTATTGGGAGCGGGACACGGCTCAAGATTCTGGAAGCGGCAGCGATGGGCAAGGCAATCGTTTCGACGCGCTTGGGAGCGGAGGGCTTGGAATTTCTTCCCGGCGAAGAAATCGTTCTGGCTGATGAGCCGGCGGAGTTCGCTGCAGCGGTTGCCAACTTGCTCGCCGATCGGTCCCGCCGTGTCGCTCTGGGCCGGGCGGCTCGCCGCCGGGTAGAAGGCCATTATGATCTGTCCACTTTAGGTGCGGCCGTTCGGGCGGCATTCGAAGAATTAGTGCCGCAAGTTGCTAAGGTTGCCGGAAGATGAAGCCACCCATGAGTGCTCGGTCAAGGCCATGATACTTTTCTACTTCTTGATTTTCGTTTTGCCCCTAAGCCAGCACCACATTTGGGCCCAGTTTGTAGGCGACCTGACGGGCATCAAGTACATTGGGATTGTATGCTTGCCTTATGCGATCTTCCATTTGGCTCAAAGGAAAACCTTACCGCGGTTTTTCGTGACCTGGCAGGCGCGCCTTTTTGTCGTCTTGTATGTATTCGTTTCCCTTTCCTGTTTGGTCTTCGCTCAGGTGCGCTTTAATTCTGGCCACTGGGTTACCTATACCTCCTTTTTGGCCTTTTTCTTTATTACCGTTGCGGTCGTCGACACGCGGTCCAGGATGCGCTGGGTTGTGTTATCGGGCATCGGTTCCATTGGCCTGGCCTCGGCTTATGTCTTGCGCGACTGGCAGACTCATCATGCCCTCTACGCTG
>Ga0206910_1082_pt1 | contig 19277 bp, 16 predicted proteins | sample Alteio_BWOrgHeat_77_FD_152949 | JGI IMG/M metagenome (GOLD analysis project Ga0206910, IMG submission 152949) | Enriched cells from forest soil in Barre Woods Harvard Forest LTER site, Petersham, Massachusetts, United States -... | ecosystem: Environmental > Terrestrial > Soil > Temperate forest >... | reverse complement strand
CCGCCAGCGCCACCACGACCGCCACGGCCACCAGCGCCGCCGCCAGGGCCATTAGGACCGCCAAAACCGCCGCCAAAGCCACCGCCACCACCACGGCGTCCGCCGCGGCCAATGGTATCGGTCGAAAGAACTACGTTCGGGGCAGCCGTTGCACCAGCAGCCAAAATGGGTTTGCCGTCATTCTTGTACATGTCGATGGTGACGCCCTGGCGGTTCGAGGTGTCAACCGTGATGCTTTGGCCGTTATTGGGCGCAGCCGAGAGCGTTACATAACCGCCGGTGGGGATGTTCCACGTTTCGCCGAGTTTGAGCCAGTGGCTGCCACCGTTTTGTGCGGCGTTGCGGGTGTCCGCGACAATGTAGTAAACATCATTACCTTCGATGGAATAACCCTTGTACTGCACGTTGACCACCGGCGATGCACCGGCGCGGGCAATGGGTGCGGACTGCACAGGGTCTTTATAGCCATCCGGGACGTAAGGAGAGTTATCCAGCACGCTGTTGAGCGGGCTGTTGGCCGGGGGAGCCACCACGGGAGCTGCCGCCGGGGTCGGAGCCGGGGCTGCCGTAACTGCCGCGGGTGCGGCGGTCGTGGGAGGCGGCACATCGGCTGCAAAAACGGCAACAGGAACCAGCGCGGCGCAGAGGCCGGCCAGCGTACCCACCGCATTACGGTGGCGGGATAAGCAGGAGCGATGGATGGCGTTCATAGGATGATGATAATTGAGGACTGTGTCCAAGACAAGATAACAGACGGTAGATGGCCTAGACCGCTTTACTTATCATAACCCCTCTCAGGAGGGTTAAGTTGCGAGGCAGGCGCCGGAGTAGACGCCACCGGGGCAGGAGTAGAGTCGGTAGTGGACGCCGGAGTAGCCGTGGTGGCGGGGGACGAAACCGTCGGTATAGTGGTGCCCGGGGCGCTGGTGTCGGCAGGTACCGACTGGGGCGCATGCTCAGGCGAGGGCCCGGGGGTGGCGTTGGGCTTGATATTCGGGTTGCCAACTTCCATTCCGGAAGTTTGCAGCGAGTGAGTGCGCAGGTATTCCTTGCTGATGTCGCTGGCCGGGGAATTCTGGGCCATCTCGTAATTCACCGCTTCAGAGTCGGCATTTGATTTTACGATGGTCGGCTTGACGAAAATGATGAGTTCGTCGGTAGTTTCGCCGTTGGAGTCGGGTTGGAAGAGCTGGCCGAGCACTGGGATTTCGCCGAGGAGGAAGACCACGCCGTGATTGCTGTCGACCTTGCGCTTGCGCAGACCACCGAGGACGAGGACGTCGCCGTCGTGCACAGTCACGTAGGACTGGACTTCGCGGGTGCCGATGATGGGCTGGTTGTTGCCGTTGACCGGCACTTCGCCTTCGACGTCTTCCACTTGCTGGTCAATTTGCATGTAAACGCTGCCGTCCTTGCCGATGGTCGGCTTGACGGTCAACTGGATGAGCACGTTTGTATACGTCACCGTGCTGGTCACGTTGTTGGCCGCCGAGACGCTGCCGAGCGTGGTGGTCGAACTGTTAATCGTCGGGATTCGCTGGCCGGAATTGATGGTGCCGGTTTGCGAGTGGGTAATGGTCACCGAAGGGTTGGACAGAATGCGCACATTGTTATTTTGCCGAGCGACGTTAAAGACGGTGCTCAGATTCCAATTGGTCAGCACGCCGTTGATGGTAAAGGCGGGTGAGCCGATAAGGCCTTCCGTACCGGTGGGGCCCTGGGTGGAATAAGTTTTAGCGCCGCCGGTGGTAGCACCCGAGGTGCCGGTGCCGGCCGAGAAGCCGTAGTCGATGCCAAAGGTGGAAAGGCCGCTGACCTGGTCCTTGGTGAGCTGGACTTCCGTGACAATCACGTCGATGTGGACCTGGGGCAGAACGACGTCCACCTGGTCAATGAGGCTGCTGATTTGGCGCAAGTCGGAGGGAGTGCCATAAGCGACAACCGAGTTGGTGCGGGTGTCGGCAGCAATCGTGACGTATTGGCTGAACTGTTGATCGCGCGAAGCGGTGGTCGAGCCAGCGGCGCCAGCAGCAGGGGCGGGGGCCGGAGCTCCACCACGGCCACCAGTGGCGGTGGTAACGGCGGTGGTAACACCGGCGGCTTTAACACTGGCGGTTTTGGTGGCGGCAACGGCGGCACTGGCGGCGGCGCCACTGGCTTTGGCGGCGCTGGCGGCGGCGGCGGCGGTACCCGGCGCGCAATTGTCCCCCCAACCCCTTAATCTTATTTTCGCGACGCTCAATCCGCGTCGCTCCCCTTTGTCTTTTTCATTTTGTCCTAAATGGTTGTGACTACTTCCCATAATTCCGCCCTCGCCGACTGGCTCGCCCAGCTCGATGACGAGAAACAGGCTTCCTTGCGCGACACCCCGTTGGCTGACCGTATCAAGCGGCTAGCCGACCTTACTTCGTCGACCCCCGTGGAAGTGCTCAAGCGCCTCTGCGACCTGTCCAAGCTTCCCCAGCACGCGGAAATCAAAGTCATTGCCGAACCGACCAAGGTGCTGCCCTTGCGCATCATCCACGAGTACCAGACGCTCCCCATTGAGAGCGAAAATCTGGCCCCGGATGAAATCGCCCTCGTTACTGTCTGGCCTCCCGAACCGCATTGGGACAATTGGATTCGCGCCGTCACCGGCAAGCGCCCCAAGTGGTCGCTCGGACCGGCGGAAATCATCGCCAAGATGATCACCGAAAACTTTGGTGTCGGTTCCGGCAGCTTGGACGACTCCGACCTCTCCGGCATCGAGGACGAAAAAGACGAGGAAGAGGAAGACGAGAACGCCGCGATCATCAAGTTCGTGAATGAAGTCGTTTCCAAGGCCGTCCAGGACCGTGCGACGGATATTCACTTTGAGCCCGGCAAGGACGTATTGGTCATCCGCTACCGCATTGACGGTAACCTCGTGCCCATTCGCGTGCCGGACAACCTCGTCCGCGTCCAGAGCGCCATCATCGCACGTATCAAGATCATGGCGCGCTTGAACATTTCCGAGCGCCGCCGCCCGCAAGACGGCCGTATTGCCTTCTCCTCCGGCCAGGACGATATCGATATCCGCGTTTCCACCCTGCCCACTCTTTACGGTGAAAGCGTCAGCTTGCGCTTGCTCTCGCAAAAGTCCCAGCCGCTTTCCATCGAGGAATTGGGCTTCCTGCCCGAAGACGTGGTCAAGATGACCCCGGCCCTCAAGCGCCCCCACGGCATCATCCTCGTCACCGGCCCGACCGGTTCCGGCAAAAGTACGACCCTCACCGCCTTTATCCGCCAGGTTCGTTCGCCCGAATTGCGCATCATCACGGTTGAAGACCCGGTTGAGTACGAAGTCCCCGGCATCAACCAGACGCAGGTTCACTCCGAAATCGGCCTCACCTTTGCCACCGCCCTTCGCTCAGTGCTCCGCCAGGACCCTGACGTCGTCATGGTCGGTGAAATTCGTGACCGCGAAACGGCGGACATCGCCATTCGCGCCTCGCTCACCGGTCACTTGGTGCTCAGTACCCTCCACACCAACGACGCCGCTGGCGCCCTCACCCGCCTCATCGACATGGGCCTGGAGCCCTTCCTTATCGCCTCCTCGGTGGAGATGATTCTCGCCCAACGCCTCGTGCGCCGGTTGTGCGGAGTTTGCAAAGCGCCCTCGGACGACGCCCGCGCCTTCGTCAGCGGTTCGCTCATCACTTTAAAGATGCCCGCCTCGGAAATCGCCCACATGGGCGACTTGCGCAAGCCCGTGGGTTGTGAAAATTGCCGCGGCCTCGGTTATCGCGGTCGAATCGCCATGGCCGAAATCCTCCAGGTCGGCGAAGGCGTGCATGACCTTATCCTCAAGCGTGCCTCCGCCCACGAGATCCGCAATTTTGCCGTGCAGCACGGCATGCGCACCTTGCAAGCCTGCGGTTGGGAATTGGCCAAGCGCGGCCTGACTTCTTTGACTGAAGTAATGGAATACGCCGAAATGATGGATAATGAAACCACTCCAGTCGTCGAAGCCAAACCAGTGGAAATCGCCGAACCAGTCGCCGAAACCAAACCGGCGTGAACCGGAGTGGTTTAACCACTTCCATTCACTCCTCTCACGGTGCCCCGCCGGGCCGTGACCGGCCAGTTGACTGACTGTTTTTTTCTTCAACTTTACCCCTCTCTCCTTCATCTTTCTCCCATGCCGACCTTCAGCTATCGCGCAGTAAACGCCAAAGGCGAGCCGCAGAACGGCGTCCTCGAGGCGCGGGATCGGCGCGAGGTCATGCAACTGATCAAGGCCAAGGGGATGCGTCCAGTCGACATCACCATGAAGGGTGGCGCCCAGGCCGCCGCCGCCGTCTCTCAAGCGCGCGAATCAGTTGTCCCGGAAGCAACCGCCGCCAAGGCCGCCGGTCCGATGAAAGTCATGGAGCCGGAGGAATTTAAAGGTGAAAAGACCGCCCTCGCCTTCCTCAAAAAACTTTACCAGCTCAACTCCGGCGGCATGCCCTTGGGCGACTCCATCCGCCTGTTGAGTGTGCGCGTCAGCGACCCCAAGCAAGCCTCCGTGGCCAACCGCATTTGGAAGGACATCAGCGAAGGCCGCACCTTTGCCAACTCCCTGCGCAATTACCCGAAGACCTTTGACACGGCCACCGTCTCCCTCATCGAAGCGGGTGAAACCACCGGCAACCTCGTCCCCGTCCTCAAAAACGTCATTGACCACTTGGAGGAACAGGCCGGCCTGCGCAAAAAAATCATGGGTGGCCTGGCCTACCCGATTTTCATTTGTACCCTCGCCTTCGGCGTGATGCTGCTCTTCCTCTATTTCCTCCTGCCGCACATCGAGGAAATGATGAAAAGCATGGGTGGCGAACTGCCCCTCATCACCCGCATGTTGATCACCTCGTCAAACTTTGCCGCGCATTGGGGCTGGTTGGTGATGATTGTCCTCGGCGGCAGTGTCGTGGCGCTGTATCGCTGGCGCCAGACCCCCGATGGCCGCGCCGCCACTGACGGCTGGTGCCTCAAGATCCCTTTCCTCAAGGGCGTCTTCCATAACATCGACATTTGCCATATTTCCAATTTGTGCGCCACCCTCCTCGAAAGCGGCCTCAACACGACCGAGACTTTGCGCATGACGGAACGCAGCGTGCAGAACACCGTCATCCAGTCGCGCTTTAACGCCGCCCGCGTGCTCATCAATGACGGCGCTTCCTTCTCCAATGCCTTCCGCCGCTACGCCGTGCTGCCCGACCTGGATTTGGACCTGCTTTCCGTCGGTGAAAACACCGGCAACATCTCCAAAAGTTTCCGCGAAATCTACAAGCTGCACAGCACGCAGCTCACCGAGCAATTCCAGTTGTTGACCCTGCTCATCACCAGCGGCGCTTTGGGCACCGCCTTTATTCTCGTGGCCATTCTCGCCATCAGCATTGTCTTGAGCGTGTTGGGTATGAGCAAAAACCTCCTCGGCGGCAAACACTAGGCTGTATTTAGGTAGGGCGGGACGTCCTCGGCCCGCCGAGTTGTAGGGCTAGCGCTTGCGCGGTGCCTTTTGTTCATTTGAAGGTAGGGCGCGCTGCCCTCAGCGCGCCGCCTAACCTTAACTTTTTACCACCGGCAGTTTTTCAATCCTCCGCGCCAGTTCCAGATCCAGTTCCGTGACCCGTCCGCCCGCATCGTGGGTGTTCAAGGCCAGGTCGACCTTGTTGTAGACATTCTTTATTTCCGGGTGATGATCGAGGCTCTCGGCCTCCACTCCCAACCGTACAATAAACGCCAGCGCTTCCCGGAAGTTTTTGAACTGAAAATTTTTCAGCAGCTTGTGTCCGTCGAAGGCCCAACCCGGCAAATCGTGCAATTGTGTTTCAACTTGTTGTTCCGTGAGCGGAATACGTGAAATTTTATTCATAATTGAGTTTAAACCAGATACAGGCAAAAAGCACGTGAAAACTAACGGTTTTAAGATTTAGTAAATTTGAAACCGCTTCCCATTAAATTACTTATTCTGATTTCAATTCGCGCCCCATCAGTCGCTGGATGGCTTCCTTGGGCTGGCGCCCCGCATAGAGGAGCGCATGAATCTCGGCCAAAATGGGTGCTTCGATTTTTTCCCGCCGGCATAATTCAGTAAAGGCCGCGGTTGCGGCGTACCCTTCCACCACCGTGTGCCGCCCGCGCAGCAATTCCTCCGGCGTGTGGCCGTGCGCGATTTCTTCGCCAAAAGTTCGATTGCGACTCCAACGACCATTGCAAGTGGCCACCAAATCTCCAAAACCACCCAGTCCGTAAAAGGTCGCCGTCTGCCCGCCCAAGCGCGCACCCAATTGCGTCATCTCGTGCAATGCGCGGGTAAGATACGCCGCCTTGGCATTGTCGCCGAGTTTAAGTCCGTCGCACAAGCCCGCGCCGATGGCGTAAATATTTTTCAAGGCCCCCGCCAATTCAACGCCGGCGACATCCTTGGTGCGATAAACCCGCAAAGTCGGGCCGCTCAATGCCTGCTGCACGCGTAATGCGTGCGCCTCATCCGCCTGCGTGGCGAGCACCACCGCCGTCGGCTGTCCACCGGCCACTTCTCCAGCATAACTTGGCCCCGAAAGCGCCGCCGTCGGCACCTCGGGCAGGGTTTCCGCCAGGACCGCATGAGAAAGTTTTAAGGTTTCCGCCTCCAGCCCTTTGCACAAGGAAATGAGTATGGGTGGCGCCGTCGTCGCATCGAGTTCGCGTTTTACCGCCTTCGACAATTCACGCAAACCGCGCATTGGGCACGCCAGCAAGATGATTTCCGCTTCCATCAAAGCCGGCCGCAATTCAAGTCCGATCTGCAGGCTGATCGGGAGCTTAAATCCCGCCAAGTAATCCCGGTTTTCCCGCGCTTCCGCCAGTTGCAACGCCTGCTCCAACCGCCTCGGCACCAAAGTGACCACATGGCCCGCCCGGCCGCAGTGCAGGGCCAAGGCCGTGCCCCATGCCCCCGCTCCCAATATGGTCACATTCATTCCAAATCAGTAAATGCATCTAACTGCTTGCCGCCAAGCTGGAATTGAAACAGAGCGCGGGGGGGCAATTTTTTCGGATCGAAGCTCACATCTATCTTGCCACATCGTTGTAACCTAGGGAAAATAACCCGAACCGATACGAGTTAGACCCCAGTTAAAGCATCGTAATCACCCCACTCGTCTTCCTTCCATACCCCCGCAAAGACATGTGTACCGTAACGTGGTGGCAATCCTCCGAATATTCCGCGTACGAAGTTTTTTTTAACCGCGACGAAGACTCTTCGCGCGATTCCGCCTCTCCACCTCGGCAGGCCTATAGCCGCGGCATGACTTATCTGGCACCCGCTGCTACTGACCATGGCGGCCCCTGGTTCCTCGTCAATACGCATGGCGTCTGCCTCGCTCTGCTTAATCACTATCCCGAGGACCCCGCCTTGCCCGACGCACCCCGCAGCCGCGGCAGGCTTTTGCGTGACATGGCCGACAGCCCTTCGCTCACGACTTTAGCCACCCGCCTCAGCCGCGAAGACATGACCTGCTACAATGCCTACCATCTGCTCGCTTTTGCCCGCGGTGAACGGCCCCGCCTCTGGACTTGGGACACCGACAATTTACACGAGCTCCCGCTGAACGAAAAACGGCCCATGCTCACCGCCTCCTCCCATCTCAGCGCCGAGGTCCAACGCCACCGGGAGGAATTGTTTGCCCGCGAATGGTCCGCCGCCGGGCGGCTCGAGCCCGCCCACCTCGCGCAATTTCATCTTCACCGCGAGCTTCACCGCCCCGCCTACGGTGTTCTTATGGACCATCCCGAGGCCCGCACCACGAGTATTTCCCATCTCAAGGTAGGCCCGGAACCACAGGCGGTTCTTTCCTACCAATCTCGTCCGCCAGAATTGGGCGCACTGCCAGAACCCGCGATTATAGCACAGATGGATTTGTCGGTTCTCACCCCGGCCCTGTAAAATTCGGCCATACTCACCCCCGGCGTCTTCCAATAAAAAGATTGCGCCATGCGTCTCGCCAGCGCGAAACTCCGCGTTTCGCTCCATGCAATACCGGACCCTTGGCCACACCGGCCTGAAAGTTTCCGCATTGGCCTTTGGCGGTTCCTCCCTCGGTTCCGCGTTTCGCACCATTAACGAGAGTGATGGCATCCGCGCCGTGCAGATTGCCCTCGATAACGGCATCAACCTCATCGACACCGCGCCTTATTACGGTGCCACGACTGCTGAAACCGTCCTCGGCAAAGCCCTGCGCGGTGTGCCACGCGACAAATATTACCTCGCCACCAAAGTTGCTCGCTATGGCCCCGAGGAAAAGGATTTTGATTTCTCGGCCCATCGCGTCACTGCCAGCGTGGATGAAAGTCTCGCGCGCCTCGGTGTCGATTACGCCGATTTCATCCAGGTCCACGACATGGAATTCGGCAACCTCGACCAAATCATCAACGAAACGATTCCCGCCTTGTTCAAATTAAAGGCGGCCGGAAAAGTTCGTTTCGTCGGCATTTCCTGCCTTCCCGTACGTCTATTCCGCTCGGTGCTTGATCGCGTGCAAGTTGACCAAATCCAGTCCTATTGCCACTACTGTATAAACGACACCGCGCTCGCCGACTTGCTGCCTTACTTAAAGAGCAAGGGTGTGGCCATTTTCAATTCCGCGCCACTCGCCATGCGCCTACTGAGCCACGAAGGCCCGCCCGCCTGGCATCCCGCTCCCGCCGTCTTGCGCGCTAAATGCGCCGAGGCCGCTGCCCTGTGCAAATCCCGTGGCTCCGACCTCGGCAAACTCGCCCTGCAATTCTCGCTCGCGAATCCCGCCATTCACACCAACATTGTGGGCACTGCCGACCCCCGGCGTGTATTGCAAAACCTGCGCGATATCGCCGAACCGCTCGACACCGAATTGCTTGCTGCTGTGCAAAAAATTCTCGCCCCCGTGCACAACCTCACCTGGCCGTCTGGTCGCAAGGAGAACAATTAACTCGTGAAAACGCTCGTCATCGATGCGCCCGGAAAATTTTCTTACGGCGAAAAACCCAAACCGACGCCCCGTGATGGAGAAGTGCTCCTTCGCATCAAGTGCCTCGGATTTTGCGGCACCGACCTCAGTACCTTTCGCGGCGCGAATCCACTCGTCTCCTACCCGCGTATTCCCGGCCACGAAATCGCCGCCGTCATCGAAAGCATCACTCCCGGAGTACCCGCTGAACTGAAACCGGGCCTCGAAGTCACCGTGATGCCCTACACCGCCTGCGCCAAATGCACTTCCTGCCGCGCCGGCCGCGTCAATGCCTGCCGCGATAATCAAACACTGGGTGTCCAACAGGAAGGCGCGTTTACCGACTATATAGTCGTGCAATGGCAGAAAGTCGTCACCGCCTCACTCGGCTTGCGCGAACTGGCCCTGGTCGAGCCGCTCGCAGTGGGTTTCCACGCCGCCGCCCGCGGTCGCGTCACCAAAGACGACACCGTGCTCGTTTTCGGTTGCGGGATGATTGGTCTCGGCGCGATTGCTGCTGCCGGCTTGCATCGCGGCGCGAAGGTCATCGCCGTCGATATCGAGGACAGCAAACTCGCCCTCGCCCAAAAAGCCGGCGCCCGCCATGTGATCAATTCCAAAACTGAATCCCTGGCCGAACGCGTGAAGGCCTTGACTGATGGCGATGGCCCCCACGTCGTCATCGAAGCAGTTGGCACCCCCGCCACTTTTCAAGCTGCGGTCGAGCTCGCGTGTTTTGCCGGTCGCGTCGTTTATATCGGTTATGCCAAGGCCCCCGTTTCCTACGAAACCAAAAACTTTGTCCTGAAGGAACTCGATATCCTCGGCTCGCGCAATTCCACCATCGACGATTTCCGCGCCGTCATCGCCCTGCTCGAAAGCGGCTGCTACCCGGTCGCGGAAACCATCACGCGCACTGTTCCTTTTGCCGAATCCGGCGCGGCGCTCCAAGCCTGGGCGGACAACCCGGGCATCGTCACCAAAATCCACGTCGAAGTGGACTAGCGCCATGCCCGTCATCGACGCCCACCATCACTTCTGGCGCTACAATCCACAGGATTTTGGTTGGATTGACGACTCTATGCGCGCCATCCGCCGCGATTTTTTGCCAGCGGATTTGGAAAAAGAGCTCCGTACTGCCGGAGTCGATGGCGTGGTCTCGGTACAAGCGCGGCAGAGTCTCGAAGAAACCCGCTGGTTGTTGGAATTGGCCGGCCAAAACTCTTTCGTTCGTGGTATTGTTGGCTGGGCTCCCCTTATTGCGCCGGATGCGGACAAAATTGTCGGCGAGCTTGCTGCCAATCCCAAGCTGCACTCCTTGCGCCATGTCTTGCAACGCGAGCCCAACGACCACTACATGCTGCGCGCCGATTTTAATCGCGGCCTCGCCGCTCTCCAGTTGCACAATCTTGCCTACGACATCCTGATTTTCGAAAAACATCTCCCACCGACCATCGAATTGGTGGACCGCCATCCTGAACAAGTTTTTATCCTCAATCACATCGCCAAACCGCGCATCAAGGAAAACCTGCTCGAGCCCTGGCGCAAAAATATAGCCGAACTCGCCAAACGCCCGAACGTCTACTGCAAGATGTCCGGCCTCGTTACCGAAGCCGACTACACCCACTGGACCGAAGCGCAATTGCAGCCCTACTTCGACACCGTGCTCGCCGCCTTCGGCCCGCACCGTTTGATGCTCGGCAGCGACTGGCCGGTGTGCCTCGTCGCCTGCGATTATTCCCGCTGGATCAACCTCGTGCGGAGCTGGATAATCAAGCTTTCCGCCGCCGAACAAAAACGCATCCTTGGTGACACCGCCGTCGAAGCCTACCGGCTCTGAATAGAAGTACGCGGACTGCTCCCCGCTCGATTGTAGCGCAATAGGTCGCTGGGAGAAATGCCATGGACTGCCTTGAACTGGTGTGAAAAGTGAAATGGATCCGCAAAGCCGAAGCACGACGCCGTCTCCTTCACCAACCCTCCATGCTCGATGAGCTTCTCCGCCGCCAAATTCATGCGCCGACGCAAAAGGTATTGATACGGACTCACCCCCTCGTAACGGCGAAACCACCGGCAAATACTCGACGCTTCCGCGCCAATAGCCCGCGCAACTTCTCCCAACGTGTGCAAGTGTTCCGCTTCGGCGTCAATATATGCCTTGCAGCGCAGAAAGGCTTCGCGCGCGCGCTCATTGGGATGGACAGTAAGCGAGGCCGCGTCTTCGATTTTTAGCAACAAGTACTCAACCAAATTGGCGCATAATTCCTGCCGTTGCGGGCCGGTGCGCTGGCCCTCGCGCATCAACGCTTCAAACCCATTCGCTATTTCCCCATGCAGAGTCAAATAACGCGCATGACCGGGTGCCAATTGACAGCGCCTCAGCCGCGACTTCACTTCCACGCCTGCCAGCGAGAAAAAATATTTCACTAACACATCATTCGTCTCCGTGTGAATTTCATGGGTCGTGCGCGGGCCATAGGCAAATATGACCCCGGGGCGCAGTTCGTGCTGCTGCTCTTCTAGAATCGCAAATCCGCGCCCTGCCACTACATATTCGATGGACGTGTAGGGAAAGCGGGCGCGGGCCACCGCATAGTCCGGATTGCAATGTTCGAAGCCGCCCATGACCAATTTGAGCTTGTCCGTCCGCCGGGGGGCCAAGTTCAGAAAAAAATACCGAGCATCCGAAACCTGCTTTGAAAGCAGGCTGGCGGTGTCAGTTCGGACAATTTTAGACATGCTAATGCCATTTCTAAACATTCCCCTAAGGAGAAGACCAGAGTATTATTGGTCAACTTTACCCCATGCCACACCGCCTCCCTCCCTCCCCCCTTCGACTGGCCATTATACTTGGCGCATTCAGCTTCATGCTGACGATACGCAGTGGCGCGCAAGCCGTCGCCCAAGATCCGTCCACCTTTGGCGGTCGCGATAAAACACGCTTCCCTGATGCGCTCATGCCCACCGCCGAGTCTGCAGCGAGCCACACTTCGCCGATTGACAAAGCCATGGCGGGCCTCACCCACCAGCCCGCCATTCCCAAAGCCATCCCCGACGGCCCGGTGCAACCCGCTTGGGACTCGCTCAAAGCCAATTACAAAATCCCTGACTGGTTCGTGAACGGCAAATTTGGCATCTATATTCACTGGGGTCTCTATTCCCTGGCCGCCTACCATAACGAATGGTACTCGATGCACATGTATAATACTTTTGCCGATTACCACGCCAAAACTTTCGGTCCGCAAAATGTTTTTGGTTACAAAGATTTCATTCCTTTCTTTAAAGCGGAAAAATTCGACCCCGTCGCCTGGGCAGAATTATTTAAAAAGGCCGGGGCCAAATACGTCGTGCCCGTCGTCGAACACCATGACGGTTTTGCCATGTATGACAGTGACCTTACTATCTGGACGGCCGTCAAAATGGGCCCCAAGCGCGACCTCGTCGGCGACCTCGCCAAAGCGGTCAAAGACCAAGGCCTTGTATTCGGAGTCTCCAACCACCGCATGGAGCACCACACATTCATGTATCCCAAAGCCGGCCTGGCTAACGACCAGTTCGACTCCAAGTACGCCGAATTTTACGGACCGCCCCAGCCTCCCGGCCAAAGCGGCATGAACGACGCCAATGCCTCGCCCGCCTTTCAGTCTGAATGGCTCGCTCGCATGCAGGAAATCGCGGACAAATACCACCCGCAGATGTTTATTTTCGACAATGGCGTCAACACCCGCGCCTATGACGACGTAAAGTTGAAATTCGCCGCCTACTATTACAATCAGGCCGCCAAATGGAATCTCCCCGTTAGTGTGGACACCAAGAGCACCGCCTACCTCGCGGGTAGCATACAGGATTATGAAACCCGTGCCCCCGGCTCGCTCCAGCCCGCGCCGTGGCAAGTGGAGGACAAAATCGCCGGCAACTCCTGGGGTTATAGTGAAGCAAATTCCCCCATGACCTATCGCTCACCCGCTTCAATTATCAGTGAATTAGTGACGGTCGTCAGTCGCAATGGCAACCTCCTGCTCAATATCTCACCGCGCGGCGACGGCTCCATCCCCCAAGAGCAACAAGACGTTCTGCTCGCGGTGGGCCAATGGCTCAACATCAATGGCGAAGCCATCTACGGTTCCCGCCCGTGGGCGATATCAGACGAGAGCAGCAACATCCATTTCACCACTAAAGCAGGGGCATTGTATATCATCATTAGTAATGCCAAATCCGGCGACGATGTGACGGTACAGTCACTACCTAAGGGCTACCCCACCGGCGGAAGTATCGCCAAACTCGAACTTGTTGGCAGTTCCAACAAATTAGACTTCACCCAACAAGACGACGGGCTACACACGAAACTCCCTGCCACACTGCCGAGCCAATTCGACTCCGTGTTGAGAGTAACCTTCCGCTTGCCATCTTCTGCCTCGGCGACACACTAAAGGCCTTTGATAGAGTGTTGGCCCTCCACCCTCAGCCCCTTCGTCCGTCCCCATGAAAACCTCACTGCGTTCTGCAGGCGGCTTTGCTGTGCCCGCCTTGCTGCTTGTCACCCTGCTCACGGGCTCCGTCCGCGCGCAATCTTCTGCGACCGATTCCCCCGCGTCCACTCCCTCCAAAGTTGACCTGAAATATTCCTTCGGCCCGCAACCCGTGCCGGGATTCACTCAGGTCAAGCCCGACGATAATTACACCGTCGACCGCCGCTACGGCTTCGACTTGGGCTCCACGGTTTCCGTCGTTGACCATGGCGGCAGCGATACCCTCAAGGCCGGCTTCACCACCGTCGGCGCCAATGGCAAACCGTTTTTCTTTTCCGCCAAATTGGTCCCCGGTGTTTATCGCGTGACCGTTACCCTTGGCGACTCCAAGAGCGAATCGATTACCACCGTCAAATCCGAAACGCGCCGCTTGATGCTCGAAGCTGTCCACACACCCGCTGGCACCACGACATCAAAAACTTTTCTCACTCACCTGCGCGTGCCGCAAATCCCCGGCGGGCAAACCGTCGGCCTTAAATCTCGCGAAAAAGACCTGGGCACCGTCTTCCTCTATTGGGAGGACAAAAAGCCCCAGACCTTCATGGAGCTCGATTGGGATGAAAAATTGACGCTCGAATTTTCCGACGCCCATCCCGCCCTTTGCACGGTCGAAATCACCAATGAGGAAAAGCCCTTCACCGTTTACCTCGTTGGCGATTCGACCATGACCGACCAGATGATGGAGCCTTGGGGCGCCTGGGGCATGCAGTTCCCGCGCTGGTTCAAGCCGCCAGTCGTCATTGCCAATTACGCGGAGTCTGGCGAATCCGCCGTCAGCTTCATTGGTGAACGCCGCTGGCCCAAGTTGATGAGCGAAATTCACGCGGGCGACTACGTGCTCATCCAATTCGGCATCAATGACCGCGCCACCGCCATTGACCGCTTCAAGCAAACCGTCGAACAAATGGTCAGCGACGTGCGCGCCAAGGGCGCGGTTCCCGTGCTCGTCACTTCGCAAAATCTTCGCAGTGGCTTCTTTGGCCCCGACGGCAAGGGCCAGCAAACGCTTGGCAATTATCCCCACACCATGTGGGAAGTGGCCACCGAGCAAAAGACGGCGTATATCGACCTCAATGTGATGAGCACTTCGCTCTACGAAGCCTTTGGCCAGGACCGCCTCCCCGAATTGTTCACGCCTACGCGCCCGGCCGTCGCCGCCGTGCCCGCCAATGGCGACCAGCCCGCCATCGCCGCCAAGCCCGTCACGCACGACAGCACCCACCACAGCGACTTCGGCAGCTACGAACTCGCCAAATGCATCGTGCAAGCCTGCATCGACGCCAAACTGCCTTTTGCCCAATACGTCGTGGACGACTGGAAAACTTTTGACCCCAAACATCCCGACTCTATCGACGCTTTTAAATTGCCCATGGATCCGCAATTTGACCCCGCTTGCGCCGAAGGGTTGCCCAAGGGCCCCGTACCCGTCGCCGGACATCCCGGCGAAACCGCTACTCCTCCACCGCCCGCCGCCCCGCGTGGTCGTGGCCCGGCAGTGCCGCCAGTTCCCGCCCGCGCTGCGCCTGCCACCAGCACCTAAAGAAAACTCGCGCAAGACGCCTAGAAAACCCGGCCTATTGAACCACGGAGAACACAGAGGACACGGAGAAAAGCAATTTTACAAAAACCACCCTCCGTGCTCTCCGTGATCTCCGTGGTTCAACTCATTCTTCCCTTATACATCTTTGCGTGAAAATTTTATCCATCATGAAAACCTTGCGCCCCTTGAGCCTCTTTGCGGCTATTTTCTGTTGTCTGATCCCTACCGTAGTTTCCGCCGCTGAAACCGTAGCTACGCCAGCTTCCACTCCGCCGTCCGCCATCTTCGACGTCACCAAATTCGGCGCGAAGGGCGACGGCACGACCCTCGACAGCGATGCCATCCAAAAAGCCCTCGACGCCTGTGACAAGGCCGGCGGCGGCATCGTCGAACTTCCGAAGGGCACTTATCTCAGCAAGCCCATCTTCCTCCACAGCAATCTGACTTTGCAAGTGGACGAAGGTGCAATACTACAAGCGCGTGATTTGTCCGCCGATTTCGCCAACCCCGCAGGCCGCGGCGTCATTGCCTTCGTCAACGCCAGCAACCTTACCAACGTCGCCATCACCGGCAAAGGCCGCATCGACGGCGCGGGCGCGCGCTGGTGGCCGCCGGTGCGGGAGGCGAAACGCACCAACATGCCCGAGCCAGAAGTGCGTCCGCGCATGATTATTTTTGCCAATTGCAAAAACGTCCGCATCCAGGATGTCACGCTCACGAATTCGCCGAGTTTCCACCTCGTGCCGCGCGATTGCACCGACGTCCTCATCCAGGGCGTCACCATCCGCGCCCCGGCCGATTCGCCCAATACGGACGCCATCGACCCCAGCACCTGCCAGCACATCGTCATAGACCATTGCACGCTCGATGTCGGCGATGACAACGTCGCCATCAAATCCGGCCACAACGACCCCGCCCACCCCAACGCCGCCTGCGCGAACATCATCGTCAGCAATTGCACCATGCTCCACGGCCACGGCATGTCCATCGGCAGCGAGACCAATGGCGGTGTCAGCAACATGACTGTGTCGAGCTGCACTTTTCAGGACACCGTCAGCGGCATCCGCATCAAGTCCGACCGCACGCGCGGCGGCCTCGTCTCGAACATCACCTACCGCGACCTGACGATGCACAACGTCCACAACCCCATTCTCATCACCAGCTACTACCCTAACATCCCCGCCACCGACACCGCCCAACCCGTCACCGCCCGCACGCCGATTTACAAAGACATCCACATCATCAACGTCACTTCCGACAGCACCTCCGCCGCCGGTTCCATCGTCGGCCTGCCCGAAATGCCCGCCGAAAACATTACTTTGGAAAACGTGCAACTCACCGCTGGCTCTGGCCTAACCGTGCGCAATGCGAAAGGCCTCCAATTCACCAAAGTAAAAATCGACGCCAAAAAAGGCCCGGCGGTCATCGTGCAAGGCAACGTCACCATGACCGGCCCCGACGCTCCGACGATTTCTCCTCCTCCCGCGCCCTCCGTTCAAGGCACGGTGACGCCATGAAATTCCATCCCAAGGTAGGGCGGGGCGTCCTCGACCCGCCGCTGTAGGGGCGTCGCGACTCGACTGAGCTCGCCGAAGTCTTGCGACGGCCCCTCTTTGCTTTCTCCTTCGCGTCTTTGCGGTGACAAATTTCGTTCTCCATTATCCATTCTCAATTCTCCACTATATTTCCCCCATGCTCAAACACGGCATCCTCAACCCCGCGCTCCTCGAACTCCTCGGGCGTTTCCGCCATACCAACACGCTGGTCATCGCCGACCGCGGTTTTCCCTTCTGGCCGTCCGTCCCGACTATCGACCTCAGCCTCGTGGACAATATCCCCACCGTCGAACAAGTCCTCCTCGCTATTCTCCCTGCCTGCCAAATCGGCGCCGCCTTCCGCGCGAAAGAATTCAAATCCCACAACCCCGCTAAAACCATTCTCGCCGCCGAAAAACTTCTCCGCACCCACGGCATCAAACTCACCTACGAAAAGCACCTCGCCTTCAAAAAACGCGTCCCTTCCTGTATCGGCCTCATTCGCACCGCCGACACCAGCCCCTACGCGAATATTATTTTGGAATCGGCGTGAAATCGCCAGATTACCCAGAGGATGTGATTTCTATTGGCAGCTGTGCTTCAACGAGAAGAACTTTTACTGCGATGAAAATGCTGGAATAACCGCAGGATCGATGGCAACTGTCTGTCCGATTAGGTTTAGCGTCATCGTAAACGATTTTTCCGTCACCGACTCCAGGCGAATAACATCGGCGTTTTTGTCTCCTGGAAATGTTATTTTTATCTCCTGGTCAACATCCCAGATCATTGAGTCGTTAAAATTCAATGCTTGTCTGTGTGGCCCCAGCGTTATGGTTACGAGTCTGGCTTTGAGATAATCAGTCAGCTTGGCCAGCTTTTGCTGGTCGGTCATATTGCTGGTTAGAGTGTTCGTGAAGGCGGTCGCAGTCGGGATATCGTTAATATTGCGAATCGCCAACCGGGTTGGTCCATTTGGGTCATTTCGCACACTGCTGGATAATCTTGGCGGGGGAGGCTGTTGATTCATGGCCGTTACCCGTGCGTCATTTTGAATTTCCTGTTGCCTATTTGGAGCAACCGAGGAAGGCGTAGACTGAACAGGAATTGGTGCCTGGGTCATTGCCTGTTCATTGTTTTGGGTACGTGTTACCGATGGCTGTGGCGACTGCATAGAAACAGGGCCTGCCGGGACATTGGCTTGTAGATGACTACTTGCATCCTGGTCGCCATATATGAGTCCCTTAACAAAATAAATTAAGGCCAGTGCAATTATTATCCCGAAAACAGCTTGGCCTCTAGACAACTTCAGGCTTTGCGAACCCTCCTGACTTGAAGTTTGCGGACGTGGTGGCATTCCCGTTCGCTGATTTGAATTCGCATTGGATGTCCCGGTGCTGCGATAATTGAATGTTCCCGCACTGCGGATTTGATCGTAAGCATAATTAATCTGTTTCAATTTTTCTTCTGCAATTGATGACATCGACGGATCACCCGCAAAACGGTCAGGATGCCAGACTTTGGCAAGCACTCGGTAAGCTTGCTTTACATCGTCAATGGATGCCCCTGGAGGTAATTCGAGAATGCGATAGCAGTTCTCCAGATCAGGTTGCATCACGGTCAATTATCATTGCGCTCAAGACTATGGCAAGGCGAAGCTTGCCTTCGATTGACTTACCAACCTTAGCCGTCCTGAACTTCGTCAAACCTTTTTTGACCCAACTCCCACCCCCGGATACACCTTCCCTCTTACCTCTTTAGCATACTCCGCAAAGGCCCCGCGCATGGTCTCATGCAATTTCGCATAGGCCTTCGCAAACGACGGCGCGTGTTCGTTGATGCCCAAAATATCGTGCGCGACCAGAATCTGCCCGTCGCATTCCGGCCCACTGCCGATACCGATGATCGGCACGCCAATTTTCTGCGTCAGTTCCGCGGCGAGTTTCGCGTCGAGCATCTCGACGACCATCGCAAACACGCCCGCTTTTTCCAGCGCCTGCGCATCGGCCAACAAAGTTTCGCCCTCGGCCTCGCTGCGGCCAAACCGCCGGTAGCCGCCGAGCACGTTAACCTGCTGCGGTTGGAGGCCGATATGCCCCATCACCGGAATCCCGGCCTGAATCAAATGCTCCACGGTGGGCGCGAGCGCCACGCCGCCTTCCATCTTCACCGCTTCCACGCCGCCTTCCTGAATCAACCGCCGGCACGCGCGCACGACATCCCCGCGCTTGAGGTGCGCATCGCCAAACGGCAAGTCGGCGACGATCAGCGCCTCCGCCTTCGCGCGCACCACCGCCGCCGCGTGGTGGACCATCATGTCGAGCGTCACCGGCACGGTGTTGGCAAAGCCGAGGACGTTGTTGCCCACGGAATCGCCGATTAAAATCAAGTCCACGCCCGCCTCGTCGGCGCACCGCGCCGTCGGCGTGTCATAGGCGGTCACACACACAATGGGCCGCTGCCCCTTCAAGGCCCGCAGGGTTTGGGTTGTCATCTTCACGAGGGTTAAATATTCTAACTTATCGAGCGGAAAGGCAACGCCAAAGGCTTTCTCCGTGCTCTCTGTGTCCTCCGTGGTTTAAAACTTTTTCAACCTCCATTCTTCCCGCATGAAACGCACCTGGAACCATCGGTGGAACCGCCTCTTTCGGCGGCGCGGCGGCCTGCCCCGTGCAGCGTCTGTGCCACGCATGAGCTACGATACCCA
>Ga0206910_1081_pt1 | contig 19382 bp, 16 predicted proteins | sample Alteio_BWOrgHeat_77_FD_152949 | JGI IMG/M metagenome (GOLD analysis project Ga0206910, IMG submission 152949) | Enriched cells from forest soil in Barre Woods Harvard Forest LTER site, Petersham, Massachusetts, United States -... | ecosystem: Environmental > Terrestrial > Soil > Temperate forest >... | reverse complement strand
TCAAGCCCAGCGATGAGCCACAGCGAGGCTCGGCCTTGCGGTTCCAGATTCAAAACTCCAGGGTCAATGTCAATGAGTGGGTGATTCAAGAAAAACCCGATACAGTGGCGACGCATGAACTTGGTCCCGCCTCGATTCATTTGGGAAAGGACCCGGGCACCTCTTCGAACGTGAATGAGATCTATATCGAGCCGCAAGCCGATGGCAGCTTTAAAACTGCGGTCTATCATCGCGACGGGCAGGTGATTCGAAGCGTTTTGCACGAAAATGAAGTTCTTAAGACCGGTTGGATGGGCTTGGAGTTTAGGATTTTGCAATTCTTCCCCAAGGCTGAAATCACTTGGGATTTTGAAGAGCGGGAGCGTCCGAGTCCGCTCACAACCGCGGCCATTAAAGTGCATTTTCAGGATCAAGATCATTGGCTGCAAGAGGACGATGTCTTAAAGCTCTTTACCAAGCAAGCCGTCTATATTGTTAGTTATGGACATCGACGTATCGATATCGGTTTTAATGTGCAGCTCAAAAAATTTGAAATCGGTCGCTACCCCGGGACGGAGCGAGCTGCGGCCTATGAAAGCTTAGTGGAAGTTCCAAGCCTTGGTGAGCGAAAGATTTCGATGAACGAACCGCTAAAATACAAAGGGCTCACCGTTTATCAAGCCAGCTTTCAAGACGGGCCGGATGGGACACCAGTGGCTTCGATCTTTTCGGTCAATTACGATCCGGGCCGCTGGATCAAATACTTGGGCTGCATCATTTTGGTCACGGGTGTGTTAGTATTATTTATCGACCGGCGCAAGGCCACGCGAAGTCAGTTGGCGCCCAAAAAATGGGAGGATTAGATGGACCGAGGCTTACATTGCATTCGCAGGCTGATTTTAGCCGTTTTGTTTTTAGCGGGCGGGCTTGCAGGAACTTCGGCTTTGGCCGCTTTGCCCACCGAAGCTTTGCGGGCCTTACCGGTGCAAGACGCAGGAAGAGTAAAACCTTTTGATACTTTTGCGCGCGAAACCCTAGAGCTCATCTACGAGATCGAGGGCAAAAATGGTCCCGAAAAAAAGCCGGCTTACGAAATCGTCATGACTTGGCTGCTGAAGCCGCAGGCCTGGGAGAACAAACCGCTGTTTGAAATCCGTCACAACTTGGTCAAACGAGCGTTGGGGCTTCCCCCGGAAGCTCGCTACCTGTCGGGTCAGGAGTTAATCAAGAACGAAAAATTGACCTTGGTGATGCAAGAGCTGCAGAGCCGGCGTGAAAACAAAGAAAAGTTAGATCCCTACGGACAAGCTTTACAACGCCTTGAAAACCAGCTGATGCTTTTTCGTGAAATCGCTAGCGGGAGAGCGCTAAAAATTTGGCCAAATCCTGACAGTGAAAATTGGAAGTCGCTCGGGGACCTCGATGAGCCAACCCAGAATCTTTTCATGGATATCGGCAAGAGTTTCGTTGAAGCCCTAGATCCGTCCGATCCCGACTTGGCGCGCGCGCATCTGCAGACCGCCGTGACGGCCTTTGTCGATGCGGCCAGACATGCCAAACCCGAAGGCTATGTCTCAGAAAGCAAAATCAATGTTGAATTGCACTACAATGATTTGCATCCCTTCAAATGGGCTTGGCTCAGTTACTTGCTCGCCGTTATTTCGTTAAGCCTGGTTTGGGTTTTGAAGAAGCAATGGCTCGGCAAGGCCGGATGGGTCTTTGCCTTGCTTGGCTTTGCATTTCATCTGTATGGCTTTGCTTTACGCATCTATTTAACCGGTCGGCCGCCGGTTTCAAACATGTACGAAACAGTGCTCTGGGTGAGTTTTGGTTGCGTGCTCTTTTCGATGATCATTGAGGCGGTTTACCACTGGCGATTGGCGCTTTTGGCTGGTGCTGCGGTTGGATCTTTTTGCCTGATCTTGACCGATCTTGCTCCGGCGGTTTTGGATCCAAGTCTGCAACCATTAGAGCCCGTGTTGCGCTCTAACTTCTGGCTCACTGTGCACGTGATGACGATCACCGTTAGTTATGCGGCCTTTTTCTTGGCCTTTGCCCTGGGTGACGTGGGTCTCTTCTTGTATTTTAAAGGTGAGAAGCTTTACGAGGATCGCATCAAGGCCGTGGTGCTTTCACTTTATCGCGCTATTCAAATTGGCGTGGCGCTTTTGGCGCCCGGTATCATATTGGGTGGAGTCTGGGCCGACTATTCTTGGGGTCGTTTTTGGGGCTGGGATCCGAAAGAAACTTGGGCCCTGATTGTGCTGCTCGGATATGTGGCTCTCTTGCACGCCCGCTTGGCTGGGATCTTAAAAAATTTCGGAATGGTCTGCGCCGCGGTCGTCTCTTTTAGTCTGGTTATCATGTGCTGGTATGGCGTGAACTTCGTGCTGGGAGCGGGTTTGCACTCCTACGGCTTTGGCGCCGGCGGGGTCGAATATGTTTCTATTTTTGTGGCCCTGCAGCTGCTCGCCGTGATCTTTGTGGCCATGCTTCGGCGTGGTCGGAACCTAAAACCGGCCATCTGAATTTGCAATTTTCTTTGCGAAGAACCCCTTGTCGGGGTTCGCGTCCCGAAGGATTGCGTCGCCTAATTTTTCAGCAGAGCTCAATGCGCCCGCGCATTTTCATTACGTTTGCAAAAAGTTGATTGATCTTCCGTCGCTCCTGATTCATGTATTGATAAAAGCTTAACACTACCGATCCCGCAATTGAGGAACACCTATGCAACCGCGGTCGTCGTTCGTCGTCTCTTTTTCAGCCCTCTTAGGAGGAGCTCTTCTGTTCGCTGCAACTTTGGGTTTAACCGGTTGCGATTTTCAATTTGGCTGGGGTTACAATGGCGGCTACTCGCCGGAGCAGCCCATCGCCTTTGATCACTCGCTGCATGTGACCCAGAACAAGATTCAGTGCCAGTACTGCCACAACCAAGTCGAGCGCAGCCCGCATTCGAACATCCCGGCGCTTTCAACCTGCATGAACTGTCACATGGCCGTGAAAACCGATTCCCCGCAGATCCAAAAGCTGCGTGAGGCCTATGATGCTGGACAAAGCATTCCGTGGGTTCGGGTGCACATGCTGCCAGATCATGTGAAGTTCAATCACTCGGCTCACCTTGCTAAAGGTGTCAATTGCCAGACTTGCCACGGTCCGATCGAGACGATGCAGAGAGTGGCGCAACACGCGGATCTTTCGATGGGATGGTGTGTGAACTGTCACCGCAAACCTGAGAACAATGCTCCTACAAACTGTTCGACTTGTCACAATTGAGAAAATAAGAAAACAGGATAAAACATGTCTGAGCTGAACGCCGCTGATCCTAGAGAACAAAAGACCCCCCGCACCCGTGACTCGCAATATTGGCAGAGCCTTGAAGAGTGGGGAGGCGATCCCGAATTTCAAAAAATGGCCGAGACCGAGTTTCAATCTTCGCCGCTAAGAGAGGGTGAAGAAAGAGAAGAGGGCTGGGCCCGTCGTGAATTTTTGAAACTCATGGGTGCATCATTGGCGATGACAACCGCAAGTTGTATTCGCCGTCCGGTGCAAAAGATTGTTCCTTATAATAAGCAACCCGAAGAGGTGACCTTCGGAGTTCCCAATTTCTACACTTCGACTTATTTTGATGGCCAAGAGGGAATCGGTGTTCTGATTCGCACTCGTGAAGGACGCCCGCTGAAAGTTGAGGGGAATCCTGAGCATCCTTTAAATAAAGGTGGGACCTCGGCACGGGCACAGGCGCATATTTTATCTCTCTATGATCCCGAGCGCTTTCAGGGGCCGATGAAGAACCTGCAAAATAAAGAGCGCACCAACCGCGACACCATCCACGCCAAATATGAAGAGGCCGATGATGATGTTGTAAAGGCTTTGCAAAAGGGCAGCGTTGGACTCCTCACGGGCAATTTGTCGGGACCGAGCACCCAGGCCGTGGTGTCAGATTTCTGTCAAGCTTTCAAAGCCACCCACTACCAATGGGAACCGATTTCAAGCCAGTCGCTGCGTGAGGCGCAAAAGGCTTGCTATGGCGAAGACCTAGTTCCTTTTTATGATTTTTCAAAAGCCAAAGTTATCGTTTCAATTGATGCCGACTTTTTGGGAACATGGATTGCGCCAGTGACCTTCACCAAGCACTTTTCTATGGGTCGCAAGAACATCGAAGAGATGAGTAAGTTGGTGGTGTTTGATTCACACTACTCTTTAACCGGAGCAAACGCGGACATCCGTTTTCGAATAAAGCCTTCGCAGCAGCTCATGGCCGTTATGGCTCTTGCTCACGAAGTTATCGTTAAAAAATCGCAAACTCGCTTTGCTGGAAACGCGCAAGTTAAGGCCGCATTGGACCCATACGCGGGCGCAGCAGCGGAGCTCGGAATTGATTCTGCCAAGCTATCCGCTTTGGCTGATGATCTTATCAAAAATAAAGGTCAAAGCTTGATCGTTGCCGGTGGAATGCCGACTGAAAACGCTGCGGGCCTCAGTCTACAAATGGCGGTTAATCTTTTGAACTCGGCCCTTGAAAATGAGGGATCGACGGTCAATTCGAAATTGGCATTTACAAATCTGCGAGATTCGCAATCCGCATTGCCTCAGTTGATGGCAGATATCGAGGCCGGAAAAATCAAAACCTTGATCATTCATGGTGTAAATCCCATCTATTCTTATGCGGCTTCAGAAGAGCTCAAGAAGTCCTTAAGAAAGCTAGACATGATCGTATCGACTGCGGATCGCAATGACGAGACCGCACGCTTTGCCAACTACGTGATCCCGGACCACCACATGATGGAAAACTGGGGCGACGGGGAGTTTGTCAAAGGCCTAATTTCCATTCAGCAGCCGACCATTCGTCCAATGTACGACACCCGCTCTTTTCAGTTCAGTTTGATGAACTGGGCTTTCATGGCGAAAGTAGGCTCGAAACGCCTTACTACTTATGAAAATTATTACGACTTCCTCAAGGCTTATTGGAAAGAAGACGTTCATCCTAAGTTTGGCAAAGGCAAAAGTTTTGATGATTTCTGGGATGAGGCTTTGCAAAAAGGTGTGTTAGGAACAGAGAATTTTAACTCTAAGGGCGAAGCTCGAAGCTTTAGGGTCGAGGCTCTTAGTAAAATGGCAACGTCTCCGACGAGCTCGGATTTGCAATTGGTCTTGTATCCAAGTATGGCGTTTATGCAAGGGACTCTCAGCAATGTCTCTTGGTTGCATGAGTGGCCTGATCCGGTAAGCAAGATCTGTTGGGACAACTTCGCTTCGGTGTCTATCGCATTGGCTGAAAAAATGGGCCTTAGCGAAAGCGACGTCGTTGAGATCGAAGCTAATGGTAAAAAGATCAGCTTACCTGTTCATATTCAACCCGGCCTGCATGACCAAGTCGTGGCCATAGCAGTGGGATATGGTCGAAGTGCTGCCGGAAAAGTTGGAAATGGTATTGGCCAGAATGCCTATCCGATGGCCAATGTGACCAAGGATTCTGTCGAGTTTTCGGGTCTTGCCTGTTCCATCAAAAAAATGGGAATGAACACTAGGCTGGCGACCGTGCAGTCGCACCACTCGATGGAAGGTCGTCAAATCGTGGCCGAAGCCACTTTGAACCAATACAAGAAAGATCCGAGTGCTGGCCTTCATAAGCACGAGGTTTTCTCGATTTGGAGTGGCCACGCCTACAACGGTCACAAGTGGGGAATGGCCGTTGACTTAAACACTTGCACCGGTTGCTCAGCCTGTATGATGGCCTGTGTTTCTGAAAACAACACCCCAGTCGTCGGTAAAAAGTACGTCATGCAGGGCCGTGAAATGCACTGGATGCGAATCGATCGTTATCATGTTGGTGACCCCTCCGAAGCACAAACCGTGTTTCAGCCGGTGATGTGCCAGCAGTGTGACAATGCTCCCTGTGAAACCGTTTGTCCGGTTATTGCGACCTCGCACTCGGATGAGGGGCTCAACGACATGATTTACAACCGTTGTGTCGGTACCAGGTATTGCTCCAACAACTGTCCTTATAAAGTGCGACGTTTCAATTGGTTCAACTTTACCAAGAATATCGAAAAACCACTGCACCTGGCGCTGAACCCCGATGTCACTGTAAGACCTCGAGGGGTCATGGAAAAGTGTACGTTTTGCGTGCATCGAATTAAGAACGGTAAGATCAAAGCCAAGCTTGAAAAGCGTGAGCTGGTGGATGGCGAAATAAAGACGGCTTGCCAACAGGCTTGCCCAACCAATGCTATCGTTTTTGGGGACTTGAACAACGCCAACTCCGAAGTGGCCCGTATATTTAAAAATGAAAAACGAAATTATTCTTTGCTCGAAGAGTTTCACGCAGCGCCTAGCGTGCGCTACCAGACAAAGATTCGTAACGATGATAAAGACACTCGCTTCTCTGACAGTCATCACGAGGGTGGTCACGCATGATGCAGCGTAATGAGTTGGTCGTAGGCCATAAAACCTTAAAAGATATCACCGAAGATATTGTTCGGCCCGTAGAGAACTTTCCTTCAAAAGGATGGCTGGGGCTGTTCCTGTCAGCTAAGTCTTTGTTTCTATTTTATATCATCACTATCGCGATTGTGGTTGGAACCGGTATCGGTCTTCTGGGTGTGAATCACCCGGTCGGCTGGGGAACCATGATCGTCACATTCGTCTTTTGGATCGGTATCGGTCATGCCGGCACCTTGATTTCGGCGATTCTTTTCTTGTTCCGACAAAAATGGCGAACTTCGGTGGCACGTACCGCAGAAGCTATGACGGTTTTTGCAGTAATGACCGCAGGACTTTTTCCGCTGCTGCATACGGGGCGTCCTTGGTTTGATTACTGGCTCTTTCCATATCCGAATCAGCGCGGACCGCTTTGGGTGAATTTTCGATCTCCGCTACTTTGGGACGTTTTTGCGGTTTCGACTTACGCGACAGTTTCAATGGTGTTTTGGTATGTCGGTATGGTGCCGGATTTTGCTACTATTCGTGATCGCGCCAAGAACCGCATCCGACAACTGCTGTATGGAGCTCTATCGTTGGGATGGCGTGGAACAGCCCGCAATTGGTCTCATTACGAAATTGTTTATATGATTTTGGCCGGTCTCTCGGCGCCATTGGTCCTTTCGGTTCATACCATCGTAAGTTTCGACTTCGCGGTCTCGAACTTGCCGGGATGGCACACCACCATCTTCCCTCCTTATTTCGTCGCTGGAGCGATCTTTTCAGGCTTCGGGATGGTCGTAACTTTAATGACCTTGGTTCGTATCGGCTTTCCGCAATTTAAAGATTATATCACCATCGATCATATGGAAGTGATGAACAAGATCATCATGATGACGGGGATGATGGTCGGCTATGCCTACGCTTCAGAGTTTTTCATCGCTTGGTACTCGGGCAATCCTTACGAACGCTATGCTTTTATCAATCGAGCCCTAGGCCCTTACGCTTGGTCTTATTGGACCATGATTTCTTGCAACGTTTTGATCCCGCAGCTTTTCTGGGTAAAAGCCATCCGCCGGTCAATTCCTATCATGTTCATCGTTTCCATTTTCGTGAATATCGGAATGTGGTTCGAGCGATTCGTGATCACCGTGACTTCTTTGCATCGAGATTTCTTGCCGGCCAACTGGGGACTCTATGCCTGGAGCTATTACGATGCGGCCATTTTGGCGGGTTCTTTTGGGATGTTTTTGACTCTGTTTTTGCTCTACCTACGCTTGTTCCCTGCTATTTCTATTGCAGAAATTAAGCCGGTCATGAACGTCGGAAAGGGCGGAGGTCACCATGGCTAGTGCATACTCAAAGGGCGTTGCCGCGATTTTTTTGACCGAGGAACAAATCTTGTTGGCCGCAAGAAAGACTCGCGAGATGGGTTTTAAGAAATTTGAGTCGATCTCGCCTTATCCTATTCACGGTATGGAAGAAGCTTGTGGTATTAAGCGCTCGTGGATTCCTTACGTTACCTTTGTAGCAGGGCTTTCGGGTCTTTCATTTGCTTTATGGTTCACCTGGTGGACTTCGGCCGTGAACTGGCCTCTCAACATCGGTGGGAAACCCTTCTTTTCATTGCCTGCGTTTATTCCAATCATGTTTGAGTTGACTGTGTTGTTTGCGGCGTTGAGCTCGGTGGGCACTTTGTTTTATGTTTGCGGAATTCCAAAAATCAATCCTCCTATTATCGATCCTGATTTGACCTGTCACAAATTCGCAATTTTTATTCCTACAAATGACGTGGGCTACGACGAGAAAAAGGTCATGGACATGTTCAAGGCTCTTGGCGCGAGTGATATCAAAAAGGCGGAGTTCTAATATGATGAAAGGCTCACTGGCATTGCTACTCATCTTGGCGAGTCTCTCTGGTTGCGGTCCGCGCGGCAACGAACCCAATATTGAAATCCTGCAAGACATGATGGAACAACCCGCGGTTCGAGCGCAACGCTACGATCCTTGGTTTAAAGATGGGATCTCTTCGTTGGTTCCTCCTGCGGGCACAGAACCGGTAGGGTTTAAACCTTACCGTTATGCGACCGATGTGGCTTTGGCTGAGAAGGAAAACAAGAATCCATTGGCGGGCGATATGAGTGACGGCACTCTTTTGACCGGACAAAAGTATTTCAACACCAATTGCATGGCTTGCCATGGATCTGCGGGTCTTGGTGATGGACCGGTTTCAAAAAAATATCCTTCTAAGATTCCGCCTTTGGTGTCTGATAAAGTTAAAGCTTGGCCCGATGCTCACATTTATCACGTGATTTCGATGGGCCAAGGTTTGATGGGATCCTATGCTTCGCATATTCCGCAAGCTTATCGATGGCAGGTTGTGAACTATATCCGTTCTCTGCAGCAGCAAGATCAAAAACAGTAGGTGAATCCAATGGCAGCGCATTCGACAAACAATTTAGTGCTTAAGAAATTTGAAGCTTCGCCCACTCTGAAGACTGTCGCTTTTGGTATGACAGCTCTCGGGGTGATCGGCTTTTTGGTGGGCCTCATTCGAGATCCCGATCACATGTGGCCCGCCTACTTGACAGCCTTTTTCTTTGTTTCTTGTCTCGGGCTGGGCGGCCTATTTATCACAGCAATTCAATACGCCTCAAATGCCGGATGGAGCGCCTCTATCCGTAGAATGGCCGAAGGCATGAGCTCATTTATCCCGGCCATGCTGGTAGGAAGCCTAGTTCTTCTTGTCGGCCTTAAGAAGCTTTACCCTTGGGCCAATCCGGAGGAGGTTGCGCACGATGTGGCCTTGCAGCTGAAGTCGAGCTATTTAAACACCGGTTTTTTAACGGCGCGTCTCTTGGTGTTTGGTCTTGGCATGTGGTTTTTTCGCCGAGCCATGGTCGGAAACTCGCTTCAGCAAGATAAGAACGGGGACGAGTCTTTCACCAAAAAAAATGTGACTCTTTCTGTAGCTTGGATCCTGTTTTTTGCACTGAGCTTTTCTTTGTTTAGTGTCGATTTGCTGATGTCGCTCTTACCAACCTGGTACTCGACCATTTTTGGAGTCTATTGCTTTGCGGGCCTGTTTCAGTCCTCTTTGGCGTTTTGGGCTTTGCTTCTTATCTTTATGAAGCGCTCGGGTTTTGTCGGAGGTTATTACACCGAAGACCACATTCACGATGTGGCCAAGATGATGAAGGGGTTTACGGTTTTTTGGGCCTACATCGCCTTTTCGCAATTCATGCTTATTTGGTACGCAAACATTCCGGAAGAGACCGAGTTTTTTCTCATGCGTTCGCAAAACGGCTGGGTCGCAATTTCGGTAGCTTTGATCGTGTTCAAGTTTATTGTTCCTTTTATCGCTTTACTGCCAAGAGCTTGGAAGCGTAACGAGAACCACGTGATCATGGTGGCGACTTTGCTGCTGGTCATGCAATTTGTTGATGTGTTCTGGATGGTAAAGCCCAACTTTGCGCAAAACCAGATGAACTTTGGCGTATACGACATTTCGCTGCTGTTAGGATTTTTGGGAGTGTTCTTCCTAATGATGATGCGTTTTTTCCAAAAGAACTCGCTGGTTGCGGTGAAGGATCCTCGCATGCATGAGGCACTAAGCCACCACGTCACCTATTGATCGGAGATCTATGCCTGATTTGAGCTCGAGCGAAATTCCTGAGATCACTTTTCTCATTGAAACCGACCGGCTCAAATCAGTTCTTAGACGCACCCATCTGCATGATTCCAGTCGCTTAGAAAACTCGGCTGAACACTCTTGGCAACTTGGCTTGGCTGTTCTCAGCATGCATAGACTTGCCGATGAACCTATCGATGTTTTGCGAGCGCTCAAAATGGCCCTCATTCATGACGTGGTCGAAGTCGATGCGGGCGACACTTTTGTTTATGATGAAGTTGGCAACGCCGATAAATTTGAGCGAGAAGAGAAAGCGGCAAAACGATTGTACGCTCTTTTGCCGCAGGTCGGGCAGGAGTTGCATGACCTATGGCTTGCTTATGAAAAGCACAATTGTCCTGAATCTCGCTTTGTCGGGGCACTGGATCGTTTTTTGCCCATTTTAGCCAATTGCCAAACGGGCGGCTTGGGTTGGCGGACCCACGGTATTTCACTGGCTAAAGTGCTTAAGCGCAATGCGGAGATCAAAGAGGGGTCTGTTCGGCTTTGGGAGCAGGCTGAGCGTATGATCCACGCTTGTTTTCAGGGCTCCAAAATGGTGGATCTCGCTTAATTCCTGCAAAAGCGCGGGGGCGGTTTCTGGGTTCTGTGCGAGTTTGTTGAGTCTTTATTTCTTTGAGCTCCTAAAGCTCAGCGGTGCTCGACCCCCCCTTCTTCTTTGTTCCATTCGTTGGTCGCGAACGGCGGGCTTGTTTTCTCGTCTCTTTTGGGTCTCTGCTCCGGGGTCGCTTTAGAAGCTCAAAGAAATAAAGACTCAACAAACTCGCACAGAACCCAGAAACCGTGCTTTTTCAGGATTTAATCGAGCTTTGGGCTTTGGATCTTGGTTGTATCGTGGTGCGGTCTATCGGACGGATCTTTTGAGCTTTGTTTTTTGGGTTCCTAATTGTTTTCTTTCTGCTCTAGGGCTTGATCCTGGGCGGATTTCAAACAAGAATGAAGGCTTGTTTTGGACCTCAGGCTTTGAAGGAGTTGGGTGATGAAAAAAATTAAAGTTGCTAATCCTGTTGTTGATCTTGATGGCGATGAGATGACTCGGATTATTTGGGCGTTTATTAAACAAAAGCTCATTTTGCCTTATTTGGATCTCGATATTAAGTACTTTGATTTGGGTATGGAGAATCGCGATAAGACTGAGGATCGGGTTACTGTCGATGCGGCTGAGGCGATTAAGAAATATAGCGTTGGAATTAAATGCGCTACGATCACTCCGGATGAGGCTCGGGTTAAGGAGTTTAATCTTAAGAAAATGTGGAAGTCGCCGAATGGAACTATCCGAAATATTTTAGATGGTACGGTTTTTCGTGAGCCGATCATTTGCAAGAATGTGCCTCGCTTGGTTCCCAATTGGACGCATCCGATTGTTATTGGGCGGCATGCTTTTGGAGATCAGTACCGTGCGACTGACGTAAAAATTAAAGGCAAGGGAAAGCTCAAAATGACTTTCTCGCCGGCGGATGGCAGTGCCGAGCAGACTTGGGATATTTTTGATTTCGATGGAGCTGGTGTGGCGATGGGGATGTACAACACCCAAAAGTCGATCGAGGGCTTTGCGAAATCTTGTTTCAATTATGCTTTGATGAAGGGCTGGCCGCTTTATTTCTCGACCAAGAACACCATCTTGAAACAGTATGATGGTTTTTTTAAAGATATTTTTGAGCAGCTTTACAACGCGGAATACAAAGCCAAATTTGAAGCTAAAGGACTTACTTACGAGCATCGTCTGATCGATGACATGGTGGCTTCTTGTTTGAAAATGCACGGCGAATTTGTTTGGGCCTGCAAGAACTATGATGGCGATGTTCAATCGGACACTGTCGCTCAGGGCTTTGGTTCTTTGGGGTTGATGACTTCAGTTCTGATTACTCCTGACGGGAAGACCATGGAGTCTGAGGCGGCGCACGGAACCGTGACTCGCCACTACCGCATGCACCAAAAGGGTCAAAAAACTTCGACCAATCCGATGGCTTCAATTTTTGCTTGGACAAGGGGACTCGCTTTCCGTGGGCAGCTGGATAAGAACCCTGAGCTTGTGCACTTTGCCGAGAAGTTGGAAGAGGTTTGTATTTCGACCGTCGAATCCGGAAAAATGACTAAAGATCTCGCGGTGGGAATCCATGGGAACGATATTTCTGAAAAAGATTATATGTTCACTGAAGATTTCTTGGCTTTGCTCGCGAGCAATCTTGAGAAGGCTTTGAACTAGGGTTTTTGTCAGGGGCTCGATCGGCTTTTGGGCAACAGGCCGCAACTCCTCCGGCCGCAGGCTCAGGCCAGTTCCTGGCAGGGGAGCTAGGGCATCAGAAAATGCCTGTCGCCCAAATACCGCAGCCCGTGCCTGGCCTGAGCCTGTGGCCAGTGGAGTCGCGGCCCGCGGCCGAAAAACGGATTCCGTACCAATTTTCCCCCTCTGAGTCGGGACGCCCTACGGCAAAGGCCTTGATACACTAATATACAATCTCAAATAAAGTTCTGTAGAGTTGCAAATAAAACCTGTTATTCCAGTAAGTTGCAAAACCTGAAATTCACACTCAGGGCCAGATGGTTTGCTAAAAGATCCTTGCCCTTTCAAGGACTTGGGTGCGATAGTGGCTGGATGAATGTGTCTGTGCCCTTCTCATTGGTGGTACCAATCCCAATGCTAAATTCGACCCTTGTCGCATAATCACCTGTGGTTATTATCTCTCCCGCCGAAATGAGAATTGAAATAAATGTCTGAAGTGAAAATCATTTTGCCCGACAATTCTGCAAAGACTTTTGATCATGAACCTACGGCTTTGGAAGTGGCGCAAAGTATTGGTTCGCGTTTGGCGCAGGACACTCTTGGTGTTCGAATCAACGGCAAGCCCGAGATCATGGATCTGCGCTTGCCGCTTCCCAACGGTACCAAGATTGAACTCATCACGACGAAAAACCCTGACGCGAACGAAGTGATCAGGCACTCCGCTGCTCACGTCATGGCGCAAGCCGTGCAAACTTTGTGGCCTGACGTCAAAGTCACTATCGGCCCAGTGATTGAAAATGGTTTCTTTTACGATTTCGATTCACCTCGCGTATTTACTGAAGAAGATTTTGCAAGCATCGAAAAAGAGATGAAAAAGATCGTCGACGCCGACTACCCTTTGCAAAAGGAAGTTTGGCCGGTGGATCGTGCCGTTTCTACCTTTGATAAAATGCATGAGCGTTTCAAAGTGGAAATCATCCGTGATCTAGCCGGCAAAGGCGAGAGTCAGGTTTCAATTTATCATCAGGGACCTTGGTTCGACCTTTGCCGTGGACCTCACGTACAAAGAACCGGACAGATCAAAGCCTTTAAATTGCTCTCAGTCGCTGGAGCTTACTGGCGAGGTGATGAAAAAAACCCGATGTTACAACGGGTGTACGCGACCGCATTCAGAGATTCTAAAGAGCTTGAAGAGCATCTCAAAAATCTCGAAGAAGCCAAAAAACGCGATCATCGCAAGCTGGGTAAAGAGCTGGGCCTTTTTCAGTTCCATGCTTGGGCTCCGGGCTCGCCGTTTTTTACCGGGCGGGGAGCAACGATCTACACCGAGTTGCAGACGATGATGCGCGAGTTTTACCGCGAGTATGGCTATCAAGAAGTCATAACTCCGCAGATCTTTGATGTGGAACTTTTTAAAACCTCAGGTCACTACGAAAATTACCGCGAAAATATGTATTTCATGCGCATTGATGAGCGCGATTTTTCGGCCAAGCCGATGAACTGTCCTTCGCACTGCTTGATGTTTGGGGCCGAAAAGCATTCTTACCGCGAGCTTCCTTTGCGCATGGCCGACTTCGGTCGATTGCATCGCTACGAGCGAGCTGGAGCGATGCATGGGCTTACGCGTGTCAGGACGTTCTGCCAGGACGATGCGCACATCTTTTGCGCGCTCGCGCAGATTCAATCCGAGATCGCTTCTTTCATGCAGCTGCTTGAAAAAGTTTACAGCACTCTCGGAATGAGCAACTACCGCATTTATCTGAGCACGCGTCCCGAAAAACGTTTGGGTGATGATTCCATTTGGGATCAGGCCGAGGACGCTTTGAAGAACGCGCTTGAGTCGCTCAAGCTCCCATACACTGTTAATCCCGGCGATGGCGCATTTTACGGACCAAAACTCGATATTATGTTTGTCGATGCCCTCAATCGCCCTTGGCAGCTCGGAACATTGCAGGTGGATTTCAATCTTCCTTTGGTGTTTGATTTGAAATTCACAGGCGAAGACAATCATGATCATCGTCCCGTGATGCTCCACCGCGCGATCCTTGGAAGTATTGAGCGTTTCATCGGAGTTTATCTCGAACACACCGCAGGGCACTTGCCGACTTGGCTTGCACCAGTGCAGGTGATGGTTCTCAATGTGACTGATCGTGTGAATCCATTCTGTGAAAAGTTGCTTGCAAGCTTTCAACAGGAAAAATTGCGGGCTGAATTTGATCGACGCAGCGAAAAGCTCAACTTCAAAATCCGTGAGGCGCAAATCTTAAAAGTTCCTTATATGATTATTGTTGGAGACAAAGAGGCGGAAGCTCAAAGAGTATCCGTCCGACTTCGTAGCGGAGCCATGATTAACGACATTAGTATTGAAGACATGATGAAAATGATTAAAGAAGACATTTCAAATCGGCGCTTACAACCAGGCCCCGAATTGAAAACACAGGCATCGAACCAGGAGGTTTCCCATTAACGGTCCTTTTGAACGAAAACCCTTCGGCGGCGGGGGAGGCGGCGGAGGAAATCCTCGCGACTTTCGCAAGAAAGATAAAGATGGACTTCGCATCAATCGCGAAATTCGTGTTCCGCAAGTTCGTGTGATTGATGAAGAAGGTCAAATGCTTGGGGTGATGAGCCCGGCCGAAGGCATGCGCATGGCCGAAGAGCGGGGCCTTGATCTCATCGAGATTGCTCCGACGGCAAGTCCTCCGACTTGCAAAATCATGGATTACGGCAAGTGGAAGTACGAAAACAAGAAAAAGCAAGTGGCGGCTCGTAAGAAGCAGGTCATCGTGCACGTTAAAGAGGTGCAAATTCGCCCGCGCACCGATCAGCACGATATCGACGTAAAGCTTCGACATGCTCGCCGTTTCATTCTTGATGGCGATAAAGTTAAGATCAATTTGCGATTTTCAGGACGTGAAATGGCCCATCAGGAGATCGGCTTTCAAGTCTTGCGAAAAGTGATGGAAGCTTTGCAAGATGTCGGGATGACCGAGGTGGCTCCGAAAATGGAAGGCAAGCAGCTTTTTGTGATCGTTGCTCCTGATCCGGTCAAGGTGAAGGACTACTTGAAGGCGCATCCGAAGCCGAATGCTTCAAGCCGTGAAGAGGCTGAAAAAGCCCACGCCGAAGCCGACCATGAAGAAGAGAGCGAAGCTTAGACTGTGAAGCCCGGGGCTCTAATCAAGAGGGATCTTATGAAAGTGTTCTTGTCTTTAATTATTGCATGGGGATCTTGCATAGCTTTTGCGGATCAAGCCAAAACGCGAAAACCTAGCAATGACCCTTGCGCGGAGCAAATCAGCCGGGTGAGGCTCGCCACCGAGATGAACGATGCGGTGACTTTCTCGGCAGCTTTGGCGGATAAGTGTCAGGGCCTTATCACTGAGCCCTACTCTAAAACCGTATTGAAAGTGGCTCTTGATCTGTGCGACGGGAAAGACAAACAGATCAAGTTTGCTTTGGCTTTGTGCCATGCGGATGCCTACGATATGGCTTACCTGAACAATTAGTGTTTGCTTCAGATCAACCTGCTGGCTCCTGAGGCCAGCAGGTCCTGCAAAAACGCCTTTCGATCTTTTACTTTATTATAATTTATCCAGCATTGATTTGAAATCACCCCCTTGGCGATGTATTGGGGAGGCTGGATTATAACGAATTGAGGGTAGATCATGAAAAAAGCTATGGTTCTAGTGGCCTTATTTGTAACAGTTGTAAGCTTTGCGAGTAACCGTGCTCAGGCGCCTGCACCAAATGTTAAATCTTATACATTCAAATGCGATGGCACCAGTGTGGCTCAATACACCGGTCAAGATGGTAAGGTCCAAAACCCCACCAGCAGCAATACCAATAGCGTAGGTACAGAAACTGATACCACCAATGGAAATGCAATAGTTGTACAGAACTCTTCGCAGGATCAATATTTTGACACGAGTTCCGGCAAGTGGCTTGTCGGGGTAAAGGTGACTTCGAGCCGCACTACGACCAAAGCTCAATTGGCTAACAATATGGTGCGTGAGACTTCGAGTACGGTTTCAAACTTCACGAATAGCAATGGAAGTACAAGTTCTACCACTAAAAACACTGTCAGTGACTATAGCGTTGGTTCTGATGGCACAAAAACTTTAGTCGATTTGTGGATGGATGGTGAGCCGGTCAATCTGGATGGCATTGCCAGTTTTGAAATGGACCAACCGGATGGGACTCGAATTTTTGTCTGGGAGCAGAACAAAGCTCAGACGATTCCTCAGGCCGACGGTGGCAATTATCAAATCCTGAGTGAAAAGACCGTCTGCACTTATTCGCTTCGGTAAAAGCCTCTGACGTGGGTTTCTTGTGTAGCACTTCTAAGTCCTTGAAATAAGGTAAAAAAACCCCTTATTTAAGACTTAAAGTGACAGCTGCAGGGGACTGTTCGGTCGCTCTAAGAAAGCTTCTCGAAGACTTTCTTAGAGATAGACAATACGCAATATTCCGGCTAATTTCAGCCGTCTTAAAAAAGTGATTTTGGCCCATTAAGAGTTTTCCAATTACGGAAAAACGCCAAGTCGCGAGAGAGAAAAACATGCCAAAAATGAAGACCCATTCTGGGGCTAAGAAGCGCTTTCAAGTGCTCAAGAGCGGCAAAGTAAAGCGAAAACAAACTCGCATGCGCCACTTGAACTCACACATGAAATCTAAAACAAAACGTCATCTCGGCGATATGGTTTATGTCGATGATGCTAACATGCTGCAAGTTCGACGGCAGTTCGGATTTTAAGGAGTAAGCCATGCGAGTAAAAGGTGGATTCACAAATCGACGTCGTCACAAAAAGATCTTAAAACGAGCTAGCGGTTACTATTCGGCCAACGGGCGTGCTTACGCTCATGCGGTCGAAAAAAATGATCGCGCTTTGGCCTATGCCTATAAACATCGCAAAATGAAAAAGCGAGAGTTCAGGGCTCTTTGGAACCAACGAATCAATGCTGCTGCTCGATTGAATGGGACAACATATTCTCGTTTGATTGGTGGTTTGATCAAAGCTGGAATCGAAATTGATCGAAAGTCGCTCTCGGACTTGGCGATCACTGACACAGCTGGATTTGCTGGGCTTTGCAAACACGCTTTAGCTTAAGCGATGGATGACAGACAATTTTGATAGTCGCAAACAGGATCACATTCGCTTGGCCTTGGATCAAAGGACCCAAGCGGTGGGTCAATCGGGGCTTGAAAAGATTCGTCTGATCCATGAGGCTCTTCCGGATCTTGATCTCGAAGATGTAAATTTAGAAACTGATTATTGGGGCACTTCTTTGGCGGTGCCTCTTTTTATTTCATCGATGACCGCGGGACACCAACAAGGAGTCTTGATCAATTCTCGCCTAGCCCATGCAGCCGCAGAGCGAGGTTGGGCGATGGGAGTCGGTTCGCAGCGGCGTGAGCTGAGCGATCCCGAGGCCGGTCTTGAGTGGCGCAACTTGCGAAAGCAAATTCCGAGTGGCGTCCTGTTTGGTAATTTGGGCCTGGTCCAAGTGATCAAGAGTCCGATCGACGCCATCGAAAAGCTAGTTGATAGCTTACAGGCTTCGGCTCTTTTTATTCATCTTAATCCATTGCAGGAAGGGCTGCAGCCCGAGGGGCAGCCGCAATTTCGTGGCGGCGAAGCCAAAATCGCCGAGCTGGTTCGTAAACTTGCGGTCCCGATTATTTTGAAAGAAGTGGGCTGTGGTATCTCAGCCCAAAGCCTAAAACGCTGGTCCAATCTGGGGTTGGCGGCGGTCGATGTTGCCGGCCTGGGCGGAACCCACTGGGGTCGCCTGGAGGGGTATCGATCCGACCCACAACATATCAAGGCGCAGGCTGCTCGGACTTTTGCCGATTGGGGCATTTCGACCCTCGAGTCTTTGCTCGAGGCCGGAACCTTGCATCTCCCCTTTCAATTGTGGGGTTCTGGCGGAGTCCGCACTGGACTCGATGCCGCTAAACTTATAGCATTGGGGGCATCGAAGGTTGGTTTGGCTCAGCCGATGTTGCAAGCCGCCTTGGAATCAGAGCAGAATCTGCGGGATCAGATGCAGCAGATCGAGTTCGAACTGAAGTTGGCTCTTTTTTGTACGGGTTGTAAGAGCCCCGAAGAGTTAAGAGCCCGGAGGTTGTTTCGATGGAATTAACAATGAATCCGCCAGTCACCGCAAAGAAAAAACAGACGGACTGGAGTGATTTCTTCCTTGGTTTTTCAAAACTGAGCCACGAAGAAAGGCTCGAACGCTTGCGCTTGATGCGAGTCCTCGATGCTGAAGCCATGGACTTTCTGACTCAGGGTGGTCTGCGCGATATCTCGCTGGGTGAAAAGTTCATCGAAAATGTGATCGGATATTTTCAACTCCCTTTAGGGGTTGCGATCAATTTTAGGATTGATCAAAAAGACCTGGTGATCCCGATGGCGGTCGAAGAGACCTCGATCATTGCGGCGGCTTCAAAAACGGCCAAGTGGATTCGAGAAAACGGTCATATCCAAACCAGTTGTATCGGAAAAGAAATCATCGGGCAGATCCAGTTGGCCAAAGTCAAAGACTTCGGCCGTTTTTCAAAACTGATTGTAGAAAAAAAAGAAGAGCTCATCCGGCTGGCCAACAACGAAGTGGCCTTCAATATGGTTCGCCGTGGTGGCGGCATCACTGACATCGAGATTCGTGCTTTGAGTCGCCCCGATGGCAACATGATGGCGATCTTGCATGTTCGCATGGACACCTTGGATGCCATGGGCGCCAATGTCATGAATCAGGTCTGTGAGTTTCTAAAGCAGCCGATCGAAGAACTGACGCAAGAAAAAGTCAGCATGTGTATTTTGAGTAATCTTGTCGATACCAAGCTGACCCGCGCGACTGTGGTGCTTGAAAAAATTGATCCAGACTTGGCGGAGCGTATTGAAGAGGCTTCGCTTTTTTCTCGGTTGGATCCTTACCGAGCGGCGACCAATAACAAAGGGGTCTTAAACGGCATGGACCCGATTCTGATCGCCACCGGGAACGACTGGCGCGCAGTTGAGGCCGGCGTGCATGCCTTCGCGGCCCGCGATGGCCAGTATCGCTCGA
>Ga0206910_1080_pt1 | contig 19384 bp, 15 predicted proteins | sample Alteio_BWOrgHeat_77_FD_152949 | JGI IMG/M metagenome (GOLD analysis project Ga0206910, IMG submission 152949) | Enriched cells from forest soil in Barre Woods Harvard Forest LTER site, Petersham, Massachusetts, United States -... | ecosystem: Environmental > Terrestrial > Soil > Temperate forest >... | reverse complement strand
ACTATCAGGATCATAAGCAAAATAGACAGGACGGTTTGCGTAACTGTGTGGAAAAAGCCATTTTCCTACTTTGGTATTAATTAAAAGATTAGAAAGCGGAAAATCATTAAAATTCCCAATTAAAAAATCATTCAAGCCCATAGGCGGGCTGACAATGTGATCAAATCCAAAATATTTATCTATATTACTGAAACGTGTTTCATCAGTAGCATAAATTGTTTCATAACCATGCCGCTGCAATATCGCTGGAAGCGTATTGACGATATGCTGATTATCATGATTCGCCAGGTTAGATCGAATTTTAATTTGTCGAGGATACTGCCCTGTTAAAATACTAGACCAGGATGGGAATGTCCTTGCTAAAGGTGTAACAGCCTCACTAAACACTGATGATTGTTCTAAAAATGAATCAAAAAATGGGGTAGATTGATCACGGCCAAAATAACTTAAAAAATCAGGTCTGAGAGAATCTACACCGATTAATAGAATGTTAGGTCGTGACGAGCTTGCATTTGATTTATCTGTCAATGAATGATAAGAAGAAAATTCTTGCTTACAGTAAATCGCAATTGCTGAAATGGCGCATATTAATAATAGAAAAAAGAATAAAATTTTACTGTGTATGATTTCATTCATCAAACTGATGAGAGATAACAAGATAACAAGACTGCAACAACTTGTCAGTATAATGAAAGCAAGTTTTGTTGTGCCGGGATTGATTAAAATGAGAGAGGTTAATTCAGAAAATTTTGAATTGGGAATTAAATATTGATTGGCAGTAAAAATTGTTACCATTCCTAAAATCCAAATACTAATGGAAAAAGAAATTTTTTGTTTTGCAGCAACTGGAATAAGTTTTGCTATTAATTCAATTATGCACCAAACGCTCAGTATATAAAAAAGGTGAACAAGGAATTGCGACAATAAGAAATATAAAATACCGGGAACGATAGTGACGGGTATGTTCAGATTTTTTGAAACAAACGTGAAATCGGAAAGATATATCCCATTACATTGTATAAAATAACTTATTTCCAGCAAGACTAAAAAAAATGTTAACAGAAGAAGGTAGAGTACTATACCTTCTTCTGTTTGTTTTGGTGTTGTCTGCATGTTATTTTGTTGTCACTCTGGCAAGTTCATCATTGGAAAAGTCATCTACTGATATCACTTTTTTCCGCGCTGACTCAGCTTCAATAAAAATAGTATATTGTTCTTGTGAGATCACTTTGTTTTCTAATGCTGATTGCGCTTGTTCATCCGCATCCAACCCTGTCACCGCCCCCTCTTTTTTAGCAGCAGTAATTAATTTTTCTATGGGCTCTGAGGCTATGGTTTTAACCAGCGCATCTTGTATATCAGCATACACATTTGTTTGCTGAGAAGATACAGGAGTTTCCGCTGAAAAACGCGAGAACTCCTTTTCTGATTCTATGCTGTGCAAAAGCGAAGCTTTTGCTTGCACAAAGGGGGAGAATCGCGATTCTCCCCCTTTGAAACCCCCATCGCGTAAGGTTTCAGCGGGAATCGCTGGAGAAGATGTATATATACCTGCGGCTAATCGATCTCTGGATGCAGTCGGCGCGATCAATAACTGCGCAGCTTTATGTGCGATGGCATCTCTGGGTTTTGAAAATCGTTCTCCCAAAGGAAAGATAAGAATTTTTAATACCCAGGCAACATAACGATTAGGAAAGTTTTTCAATATTTCATCAAATCTTTCCTGTATTTCAAATAAGCAATACAAGCAAGCATACCTAACAATCGGTAAATCATCTACCGGCTCACCTTGCTCATGGTAATTTTTTAATACTGATGATAATAGATATAAATAACTTAAAATATCGCCTAATCGAGCTGAAATACTTTCTTTTCGTTTTAGACTGCCGCCAAAAACCATCATGCAAACATCTGATAATAATGCAAATGCAGAACTAAAACGGGTTGCCTGTTGATAATAGCGTTTCATTTTGCCTTTCGGTGCCAGCACAATCAGGCTGCCGGTTAAACCCAGTACAAAACTGCGCACGACATTGCTGATACCAAATGCCACGTGTTTCATTACAGCTGTGTCAAAGGCTGATAATGCAGCTTTTGGATCCTGAAGCCGTGCAGCTTCTAGTTCAGGTAAAACATAAGGATGGCATCGAATCACACCTTGCCCAAATATGATCATATTACGCGTTAATATGTTAGCTCCTTCAACCGTGATAGCAATGGGAGCAGCCTGATATCCTCTACCTAAGTAATTTTTTGGGCCCAAACAAATACCTTTGCCGCCGTGAATATCCATGCCATCACAGGCCAACTTGCGTCCTAATTCAGTGACATGATATTTAACAATGGCAGAAGCAACAGAAGGTTTTTCTCCTGCGTCTATGGATGCAGTTGCAAGCGTGCGGGCAGAGTCCATGATATAGGTATAGGCAGCAATTCTTGCCAAGGGTTCTTCAACACCTTCAAATTTACCAATGGGCATTTTAAATTGTCTGCGAATACGCGCATACGCGCCAGCTGTGTAACTTAATACTTTGCTTCCCGCTACGGCACTCGCAGGCAAAGAAATAGCGCGTCCAGCAGCAAGACATTCCATTAACATGCCCCACCCCTGTCCTGCTTTTTCTGGTCCACCTATAATCCAGTCTATTGGAATAAAAATATCTTTGCCGGAAATGGGGCCATTTTGAAAAGCGGTATTGAGGGCAAAATGACGTCTGCCTATCTGTATGCCTGGTGTACTACGTGGAATGAGCGCGCAGGTAATACCGATATCATCTTTCTTGCCAAGTAAGTGGTCTGGATCATAAAGCTTGAATGCCAAACCTATTACGGTTGCAATAGGCGCAAGCGTAATATAACGTTTATTAAATGTTAGTCTGATGCCTAGTGTCTTTTGACTATCGTGTTCACCCCAGCAAACGATGCCATGGTCTGTCATTGATCCTGCATCCGAGCCTGCAACAGGCGATGTCAGTGCAAAACAAGGAACTTCTTCACCTTTAGCAAGACGAGGCAAATAATAATCCTTTTGCTCTTGAGTACCATAGTGAAGTAATAATTCAGCAGGGCCTAGTGAATTTGGAACAGCAATACTTGATCCAGCAGTGATGCTCACACCACCTAGCTTAATCAGTATTTGAGAATGTGCATAAGCCGAAAATTCTTTGCCGCCATATTGTTTGGGAATAATCAAACCAAAAAAGCCATTGTCTTTAATATACTGCCAAACTTCGGGAGGTAAATCTGCGAGATTATGTGTAATATCCCAATCATTTAACATGCCACATAATGTTTCAACTGGCCCATCAATAAAAGCCTGCTCTTCAACTGAAAGTTTTGCCGGTGCGCAGGCTAACAGTTTATTCCAATCAGGGTTCCCGCGAAATAAATCGCCTTCCCAGGTAATCGTGCCAGCAGAAATCGCTTCACGTTCAGTGCGTGACATGGTTGGCATGATACTACGGTAAAAATTCAATAAATGTTGACTGATATAGCGTTGCCGCCATTGAGTGACATTAAAGGGGATGGAAATGGCTAGAAAAACAAGCCAACATAATATTAATCCGGTAGCAACGCCAAGGAAACTGGTTGCAAAGATTAATAATAAGGCGAAGCAAGCAGTCCAAATGGTTAACGATGCGCGTTGGTAAGCCAGCACACAAAATAAAAATAATGAAATAACGAGCCAGCTAAATCCAAGCATATATCTTCCCTTTTAATAAATTTTCACATTATATAGAGTTTCAGAAAAATAAGTTGTATTTTTCTGAAATTTTACAGAAGGTACAAAAGTAAATTAATTTTTATTCGCCATTATTCCATAAAATAAATATAGGATAGCGAGTAAAAAATATAGTGATAACTCATGTTCGATATTAAATATAAATGCATGTTGTATTGTAGAAATAATAATTACTGGTGTAATAGCGACCAGCATGATTTGTAGAATTTGAGCATAGGATATTTGAACTTTGAATATAATTGCGAAAATTTTACCAATAATGCTATAGAGCAGCGCTTGTATGACTCGATAAATATAAAAAATGAATAATGAAAAAATAAAAAAGAATATCCAAAGAAACCCTAAATATTTTTCTATGAATTTATTAACCTGTTTTGGATCGACATCTTGCGATAAATCAGCGGGCAACGTATATATCTTTATTTCTTGCGGCTTTGATTTGGTAATGATTTGGTTTTGGGTAATTAAGAGAGGCGCATTGGTTTGTTCGATACGGGTGAATTGACCAGAAGTATCAATCACTGCAAACGTATATTTTGAATCAGGATCAGAAATAACGTATGGGCGATTTTCTGGAGTAGAAATTTTTCCATTTTTTATTGTTAATGCAGGTAATTGTGGGGATATTTTTGTGTAAAGAGTTTCATAACCTACATTAACAATCATTTGTATGGAAAAAGCAAAATAAATTGATACTAACGTTGTTAATAACAATAAATATAGGAATGCTTTTCCACCCCAATTCATGGCAACATCGCGATAAAGTTTCTTTGAATAAAACGACATCACGATAGCCTGAAATATGTTGTAATGCGAAACAACTTTGCCATCCTGCATAATCACTCTCCATTTTCAAAATTTACGTCTCTTGCATATTTCTTCAGCGGTTCCCGCTGAAGCTTTGCTTTTGCGACGCAGCGTATAAACATTTAAGGGGTTCTCGTGTTTTCGGCGGGAACTCCTAGTTTTCTTCAAAGGTCGTTGTCATTCACAGCGTAAATACCAGGAACATTACGCAAATATTCTTCGTAATCCAAGCCGAAGCCAAATAAATATTTGTCTTCCGTTTCAATACCTACAAAATCAGGTTCAAAATTGACACCGGGTTCACGCACGCGTTTTTTGCTGACCATCACACCGGTGTAAACATCTTTACATTTTGCTTGCTGACAGTAGTCTATGATAGCAGCAAGTGTCAATCCGCCATCCATAATATCATCAATGATTAAAACCGTGCGACTCTCCAGGCTCTTGCGTGGTTCTACTAACCAGTGTAAATCACCGCCACGGTTAGTGCCCCGATAACGTGTGACATGAATATAGTCTAGCTCTACAGGGAAATGCAGGCGTGTTAGAATATGGCCTGTTGGAACGAGTGCACCTGTCATTACGCATAAAATAATGGGATTTTTATTTTCCAATTTGTGGGTAATTTCTGAAGCCATACGATCCAGAGCTTCATTAAGTTCTGTAAAACTATATAGGCATTCCGCGTTTTCAAGTACAGAACGAATTTTAATCGTTGTTTCCATGATATGACTTCCAACTAATGATTAATAAACAGCGGTTCCCGCTAACCTTACGCGATGGGGTGTTCATGAAATGGTTCCCCAGTATTCATTTTTTCTAATAAATGATGCATTTCACGCCAGCGAGGATTTTCCTGATAAGCTTGTTTGCGCACATGGGCGAAATTCCCTTGCAAAACGCCCCACTTTTCTCTATTGACCCAGTGTGACGCAAAACGTGAATCATCCAGAACTTGTATAACACCTGCCCGGTTGTTACAGAGTAAGGCAAAGTCACAGCCTGCCTCTCTTGCGGCCAAAACGCGGTCAGAAAAATGTGATGATATGTTCGCACCCTCCATGCTTAAATCATCACTAAAAATAACGCCGTTAAACCCTAATCCATCACGCAATACATCTTTGAGCCAATAATGGGAATATCCTACAGGTAATGTATCACCCTTGGGAAAAACAATATGAGCTGCCATAATCGCTGAAATACCCGCGTTCACCATGCCAGCGAATGCTACCATATCTTCGCGTTCAATTTCTTGTATAGACCGTTCATCTATAGGGTTAGCGATATGAGAATCTAATTGCACTGAACCGTGTCCTGGAAAGTGCTTGCCAGTGGATGCCATGCCAGCTTCACGCATACCTCTTATAAATGCACTGGCAATTTGTATAACATGCTGGGGATTGGAGTGAAAAGCGCGTTGACCAATTATGCTGCTAATACCCTTGTTTAAATCGAGTACAGGAGCCAAACTTAAGTCAATACCAGCTGCCAATAACTCAGTAGCCATCAACCAACCGCATTCTTGTGCTAAATGGCAAGCAGCGTCCGGGTCTTTATCATAGATTTTTCCAAATTCAGCCATATAAGGAAGACGGGTAAATTCATGGATGAATCGTTGAACACGCCCGCCTTCTTGATCAACCATAAGAATCAAAGGATTACAGCGAGTAGACTTAATCTGAGTAGATAATTGAGTCAATTGTTCTCTTGATTCATAATTTTTCGCAAATAAGATAACTCCGCCAACCAATGGATGGTTTAAGAGTTCGCGCTCTTCTGCAGAAACTGTCATACTCTCTAAATCGATAATTAAAGAACCAATTTTATCTATCATGAATTCGGTCTCTTCCCTATTTAGTATAGGGCAAATTATAATATAGTCCTCTTTAATTGATAACAAATAATGAACTCACTATGACAAATTATACTGATCTAAAAACGATTCGTGACTACATTCGAGTTGCTACCTCTCGTTTCAATGCTGCCGGTTTATATTATGGACATGGAACAGATAATGCTTGGGATGAGGCGATTGCACTGATTTTACATAGTTTACATTTGCCGCATGATATCAACCCTGCCATATTGGATGCCCGCCTGACTCCAGACGAGCGAAAAAAATTGGGTGCGTTAATCGACTCGCGTGTTGAAAAGAAAATCCCCGTTCCCTATTTAACGCATGAAGCCTGGTTTGCAGGATTGCCTTATTATGTAGATGAACGAGTTTTAATACCTCGATCTCCTATCGCTGAACTGATAGAAAATCAGTTTATTCCCTGGGTAGAACCTGAAAGCGTGTATCATATTCTGGATGTATGCACAGGAAGCGGCTGTATAGCGATTGCGTGTGCCAAAGCTTTTCCTGATGCACAAATTGATGCCAGTGACATTTCGACAGAAGCATTGGCTGTAGCAAAAATCAATGTATTACGACATGGAGTGGAAGACCAAGTTGAATTGATAGAGTCAGATTTATTGTGTACGCTGCCGCCAAAACAATACGATATTATTGTGAGCAATCCACCCTATGTTAGTACAGAAGAAATGTTTAACTTGCCTGAAGAATATTTACAAGAACCCAAATTAGGTTTGGCTGCAGGTGAAGAGGGATTGGATTTTGCGTTACGTATATTAAAAGATGCGCATAAATATCTTAAGCCTCACGGTATTTTGATTGTTGAGGTAGGAAATAGTGAATATGCTTTAGCTGAAAAATTCCCTGGTATTCCTTTCACCTGGTTGGAATTTGAGAGAGGTGGTGGTGGAGTATTCATGTTAACAGCAGAGCAATTATTTGAGAATAGGCAAAACAATTAATGCCGCAAACAGTATTTCTGCTCCTACACCTAAAACTGAAACGCTTGGCGTATACTTTCAATAAAAACAGGTAAAAGTCATGACACAAAAATTTATCATTCGTCCAGCTACATCGCAAGATTGGGAACAGATAGCTGAGATTTATAATTATTACATTTTACATACATTATTACAGGAATTCCCGCTAAGAACGCGAAAATTCCTGTGTGTTTATATGCTGCGCAAAAGCAAAGCTTTTGCTTGCACCAAAGGGGGATAATCGCGATTCTCCCCCTTTGGATACCCCCATCGCGCAAGGTTAGCGGGAACCGCTGACATTATTACCAGTTTGAGCGCTTGAAGTATAGAAGTTCCCGCTGAAAAGCGCGGGAACTTCCTTAGCAGCGTCTATCTCACCACAATGAAAGACCTGTCTTTGTCTTGCACGTTAAATCATGCTCAAGATTCACAATAACACCTTGCATTGTTTTCTCGGCATGCTTTTTTATTCCTGCCTCATTTTGATATAAACTGTCATAAAGTTTATGATCAATTATTTCTCCAGGGATCAACACTTTAATGTGGGGGAAATTTTTAATGGTACAGGAGTTTAAAACAAGATGGGTATCTGAATAGCTTAAGGATTTGACAACATATGAGTCCGAATCCCCCCATTTTTTAATGCCATTCTTGCCTAATGATTTTTTTTTTAACATTTGATCTCTTTTACAGATTTCAAGAAATGCCTTACATTGTTCTGTTTCTCTCTGTTTAAGAATATCTTCACAGACAATAAAGATGGAATGTGCGTTCGCTAACCGATATGCAAAAACACAGACTTGTCTTTCAGTAATGGTCCTTTCAGCATTCGGGTTTTTTTCTTTTATCGTGATTACCAGATTAATCACATCATTATTTTTTTCTGCAGGTTCGTCGGCATGAGAATGATCAGAGGTATCCGTGCTACTAGAGGTAGAGAATATGCCAAGGCTGCGATTAGCTCGTAATTGTAGTAATTGTTGATCTTTCAATATTTTGAATTGTGCTTGCTGTTTAATGACATTACTTTCATTCACATATTGCTGATGAGGCTGTGATTGATTTTGCTCATCGCAGAGGCTGAATTTTTCATCAACAGGATTTAAATTGACATTCGCTGGCTCTTTACATTGTAGTGCCAGCTGGTCTTTTGCTGCATTGATCATGATTAATCCCATATTGAAGCATTCAATCTGTTTTTTTAACTCGTTTGCCCGGGTGTAAGAATCATTTATGACATTGTCCAGCAAAAATAAATCGGGTCTTGAGCCATGCAAATCCGCTCCGTGTAATAGCATGATTTGATCATGTATGGTTATATCACAAAAAGCGGCATCAAAGCGCGTGCAAGCTTCTTTAAGTAGAATGCCGTTTTTATTTAATAATAGATAATCTTCAAGAAATTGAGTTATTTTTATCAGGGAATCGTTTACCCAATCCAGCATATGGCAAAGCTTTTTTTCCTGATTTTCCAGTTTATTCAGAACAGTTATTCTAGCGATGGCAATAACCCATTGAGAAGAAAAATTCATATCTAACTTTATATTAATATGATTATTTTTTTTGATATTCTGACTTATTTTTTGCTGGATAGAATTGAAATCCTTTTGCAGACTCATTAAACAATTTCCCCACGTTGTTTTACCCTTTTTCAGCTCTTTAATTTCATTGAAACTCCTTATGTTTTTGTCATATACTTTTAGTATCGGAAATGCATTGATTAAATCTTTATTCCTGAAAACCATATTATTCAGAAATAATGTTAAAACCTGTAGCTTATCTTCTTTTTTTTCTGATTTGCTTATATCCAGCGTAATCGCTAATTTTAAATAACGAGATATGTTTAGTGCTAATAAATTCAACATATCATCAGATATCTTGGCGATGGTGTAGTTTGGTAACCTAATCAATGTATCATAAAAAATAATTGAAAATGGCCGTGTACCATTTGCTGTGACAACATTATGATGTTTTTCATTCTTAATCACTTTTATGATGCTTTCAGTCATTTTATTTATTATTTGGTTACAAAAACCGGGATAATATGATGGCAAGCCAATATAAATTCTTCCATTCTCCATCCCAGCATATATACCAAGTAGCGTTACACTGATATCAGGATCTAAATAGTTGTTTATTTTTGTTGTTTTATCTAATGATTCCTCATACGCCGAATACAATTGACATAAAGCTGCCAATATATCTATTATCAATTCTTTTATTTTCTGAGGTATAGGCGTAGGTGCATTCTTCAGATCGTCAGTAAACAGTTTTTGGGTCATCTTCAATAACGCTTTGCTTTGCGCTCTGTTAGCCGGTTTCATGTTATTTGAATGAGTATTACGATTATCCATGTGAGCTACCCTCGTATGTTTTATTGTTATATAGTGTTTCAGAAAAATATTTTGGGGTTTTTTATACTGCCCTGTTTTATTACTCCGAGGCGCATCCCTGTGCCTCCCGTGTCATACATCCCTGGACACTAGTCGCAATAAAACAGAGCAGTATAAAAAACCCCAAAATATTTTTCTGAAACACTATAGTATTGTTATTTTGTTGGCAATTATAAATAATTTCACTCTAAGAATCCACATACCATACGGATGAATTGGAGGTTTGTTTACGACGGCATAGGCAGCATGATATTTGTTAGGTGTAACTGTTTGGCGAGTAACATTAGGCATAACATGACTCGCCTCGCTTGCTCACTTGCCTATGAGTATGCAAATTCCTGATACAAGTGCAAGAATGCTTAAAGCGATATGCGGGATAGAAAATCCAGGAAATAATGAGGTAATGCCAATCAAGATTAAATAGACTGCAAGTAAGATAAAACCAATATTGCTTATCAATGCGATTTTCATCTTAAATTCCTTTTTAAGCAAGAAAGAACAATATAACTTAATGAACTGTTTTTTGCAATATAACAACAAAGTTAGCGGGAACCGCTGGCAATACATACCCGAAACGCTTCAGGTATATTAAAGAACGGACTAGTTAAGATGTATCAATACCAGATTCCTTAATGATTTTAATCCTTAATGCATGTACTTGCTCTGGCATGAGATCAGTGAGTAAGGCATAAATTTTTTTATGCGCTTCGACGCGAGTTAATAAGTTGAAACATTTAGCAGAAATGATAACAGCAAAATGCCTGCCGCCGCCTTGATGTCCCGCATGCCCAATATGTTGATCGCTTTCATCCACGACTTCCAGATAACTAGGAGAAAACGTATCTTGTAACCGTGTTCGTATGATGGATGCCCGATTATTGCTTATCGTCATTTATCTGAACTCTCTACCATAAAGCGTGATAAATATAAAGCCTGAAACAGGCTGAAAATAAATAATGCAGATGAAACACCATAAAATTTAAAGTTCACCCAAATATCATTACTATAATAATATGCAACATAAAGATTAATACTGCCTAGCACAGCAAAGAATAATGCCCAAACAAGATTTAATTTTTTCCAGATGGATAACGGTATTCCTTTATTTTGTAACATATTTTCCATTAACCGTTGTATTAACGGTTTTTGCATGAAAAAATGAGTAAATAAAATTGAGAGAGCAAATAACCAAAAGATAACTGTTGGCTTCCATTTCACAAAAATGGGATCGTGAAAATACAGTGTCATACCGCCAAACACGAGAAAAACAGCCAGTGTGATTAATTGCTTTTTATCCCATTTACCCTGCCAGAGACGACTAATGATAACTTGAAAAAAGGTCGCAGCGATACCCACTACAGTAGCAGCATAAATTCCAAAGAATTTAAACGTTAAAAAAAATAAAAATACGGGAAAAATTTCATAAAATAATTGCATGGGAATTCCTGTTTATATAGAAGTTGTTTCAATTTCTAATTGATCATGATCAGCCCGGATCTTCCTGAATGGTGCCAGATAAGTATAGGCGATAGGAACAACAATAAGCGAGAAAAACGTTCCAAATAATAATCCACCAGAAATCACAAGCCCTACTTGTTGGCGGCTTTCTGCACCCGGGCCAAATGCAAATGCAAGCGGTAATGCGCCTAAAATCATTGCTGCTGTTGTCATTAAGATAGGCCTGAGCCGCTGCATCGCGGCTTCCAGTACAGCATCATGTATGGATTTTCCCGAGCTGCGCAAGCGATTAGCAAAATCAGTAATCAAAATACCATGTTTGGCGATCAAGCCTACGAGTGTGATCAAGCCAATATTGCTATAAATATTTAATGTTCCGCCAAAAATTTTCAACGTAACTACAGCACCCACCATGGCAAATGGTACAGTGAATAAAATGACAAGGGGATCGATAAAACTTTCAAATTGTGCGACCAATACAAGATAGATAAAAATCAGGGCGAGCAAAAAAGTAAAAGCTGTTTTACCACTGGATTCAAGAAAACTTTTTGCTTGGCCCGTAAAAGTATACTTCATACTATCAGGCATGTTTTCACGGGCGACGTTTCGTAATGCATTGATTGCATCTGAAATTTTATAATTAGGTGCTAATGACAGATAAATACTGTCTGCACGTAATCTTTCATGATGTTTATAGATTTCAGATGTGGATGTTTCACTCACATTAAGCAGGCTGGACATAAGCACCATCTTTCCATCATTATTCCGCACATACAGTTGATGGAAAATATTAGGATCAGCCAACGATGTTGTATTCATTTGCAGCCAGACATTAGCTTCATCCATTTTTCCAATGTTTCTGCCAGCCAGCAGTGTGGAAAGCGTACTGGTAATGGATGGAATAGAAACACGAAGATCTGCTGCTTTATCTCTATCAATATTAACTTGGAATTGTTGACTGTCCCATCTCAATGAATGTTCAACATGGTTAAACATAGGCAATTGTTTGATGGCATCAATCATTTGCTTGCCTGTTTGCTGTAACTGACGATAATCACTAGTAGTCATTAAAACCATGCCTAGGCTATCACCTTCGTCACTGCCTGCTATTTCTGCTAAAGGTGGTGAAGGTGTGAATACATTGACTCTTACACCTGAAATTAATGCACCCTTGGCATTGAGTGAATTCACAATTTCCTCTGTGGTATGTTCACGTTGTTTACGTGGTTTCAGCATTAATACTTGAAATGCATGAGAGGCTGATCGTGAATCACTCATGCTGAAATAAGAATTAATATCAGGGATTTGATTATATAATGCTTCCATTTGCTTTACATAAGAATCGGTATAGTGAAAACTTGCACTGCGAGGGGCAGAAATAGAAACATAAACATTATTCATGTCTTCTGCTGGAGCAAGTTCAGACGCAATAAATTTATAAATTCCCAATCCGCCCCCAGCGGCAAGGATTAAAAATAAAAGAACCCATTTTCTTTTGGATAATAAAAATCCCAGAATACGTTGATATTGGTTTTGCAAGCGGTTTAATTGCCGCGTTTGCCACACGCCATATCGATTCACATGATTTACATTCGTTAAAATACGTGCACACATCATGGGTGTTAAAGTCAGTGCAACGACTCCTGAAATGATGACCGCACCTGCCAGTGTAAATGTGAACTCACGAAATAATACACCTAATAATCCCGGCGTGAATGCAATCGGTGCATAAACTGCAGCCAGTGTAAGCGTCATGGCGATAATAGGAAATATCATTTCTTTACTGCCTTTAAGTGCCGCATTAAATGCAGACATGCCTTCTTCCATGTGTCTGCTAATATTTTCAAGCATCACAATCGCATCATCAACAACCAGTCCTATCGCAAGCACAAACGCCATCATGGTAATGGTGTTAATTGAGAAACCAAAAAAATAAAGAATGGCAAATGTAGTAATCATACATACTGGAATAGTGATAATAGGTATGAGTGTAGCGCGAAAACTGCAGAGAAAAGCGAGAATAACTATCCACACAAATAACACAGCTTCAAAAAAGGATTCATAAACACTATGAATTGACGCACGAATAAAATCAGCCTGATTGAAGAGAATCGATGCTTGCATACCTGTAGGCAAGCCTGATTTTAACTCTTTGAAAACTCTCTGTGCTTGATGTTCAACATCTAATGGATTGGCAGTGGATTGCGGAACTATTCCCAGTGCAATGCCGGGTTTTCCATTGACACGAAACGCAGAATCAGAATCTTCAACATCGAGTTTTGCTTCACCTATGTCTTTCAATCGTATGATTTGATTTTGATTGTTACGAATGATCAAATCATTGAATTGTTCTGCTGATTTCAATGCAGTATCAGTGACAACGCTATAATAACGGTCAGCAGCGCGGATTTGACCACTGGGAATGGAAGCATTTTGTTCGCGCAATAATTGTGATACTTCATCGGCTGTCACATTGGCTGCAGCCATTTTTTCAGGATCAAGCCATATGCGCACAGCGGAAACACGTTTTCCATAAACCCAGACATTCCCTATTCCATCAATGGTTTCGAATGATGGTACTATGTATTTGTCGATGTAGTCGCTTAATTCACGCTCACTGCGATGTGAATCGTTGAATGAAATATATAGTATTGCCTGAGAATTAGGATCTGCTTTGGTAACGATAGGGTTTTGAACATCTTTAGGCAAAGCACTGCGTACGCGCTCAATGCTGCCGCGCACATCTTCAACGGCAGAATCCATATTGCGGCCCAATTTGAATTTAATTGAAATTTGACTTTCACCTTGCCGGCTGGATGAAGTGAGCATTTCAATACCGTTAATGCCTGACAATGTATCTTCTATCGCTTTAGTCACATCACGTTCAACAAGGCGCGCATTCGCACCAGGGTATGAGGTTGAGATGGATACTTCTGGCGGATTTACATTGGGTATCCAACGTACTGGAAGATTCATGAAACCAATGATACCAATAATAGTCATCACCAGACTAATGACAATAGTGAATGCAGGTCTACGTATGCAAAATGCGGGTAAATTCACTTAGAAAAACCTCATATTAATCTTTTACTTGAACGGGCATGCCGTTTTTGATTTTCAGTTGTCCATCAGTAATGACGAAATCACCTGGCGATAAGCCTTGAATGATTTGCACATTTTCACCCACGCGTTTACCCGTCACTACATTGACAGCAAATGCTTTTCCATCAACTACTTTAAATACTTGATCACCATCTAATACAGGAACCAGACTGCGTGCAGGAATCATGATAACTTTTTCTTCAGAGCCTAATGAATGCACGACATTAAAAAACATACCTGGAGCTAATGCATTATTATCATTATTAACATCTGCATAAAGAGATACAGAACGATTCTCGGCTGTGATGGTTGGCGAAATGAATGACACCTTACCTGCAAATGTTTTTCCGGGATAAGTTGCTGTTGACATAGTGACTGTTTGTCCCGAGTTCAATAAAGGTAAAAATTTTTCAGGAACATTATATTCAATGCGCAAATGTTTAGTATCCGTTAAAGTCACAATACCTTGTCCAGTTGTAACATAATCTCCCAGGTTCACTTTACTTTTGCCGACTACTCCATCAAATGGTGCTGTGAGCTGCATTTTATTGACCATGACAGAACTTTCTTTTGCATTCGCAGATTTTTCCTTGAGGTCTGCTTCAGCTTGATCAATAGCTTGTTGTGAAATGGCACCTTGCTTAACGAGTAAACTTTTACGTTTATAATCATTTTCACTATATGCTAATTGGGCCCTGGTTGATTCATACTTGGCCCTATAAACAGCATCATCTAATTGAACGAGAGGCATGTTTTCCTTGACGTAAGCTCCATCACGAAAATGGATGGTACGTACATGTCCTGCCACTTCCGGCGTGATTTCCACACTGCGTGCCACTAACGTTCCTATAGCACGAGCTTCCAGCGGTAAGGTTGATTCTTTCACTTTCATGGCTTGCACCCAAACTGCGCTGGGTTCTGTATTGTCAGATTTTGTGCGATATTGTGTAACGCCCCAGATCACCGCAGCAGACATTAAAGCAAGTGAAGTAATAATGATTTTCTTTTTCATGGCAGTCTTCAATGTAGTTGTGTATGAGATGGAGGATTATCTTTACTTGCAAAAATTTTCATGACATCGATGCGATCAAAAATATATTCCTGATTACAAAAATCACATGTCACCACTATGGTTTGTTTCTCTTTTAATTCAGCTTCTGCTTCTTCGCGGCCTAATATTGCAATCGCATCTTCACCGCGTTTTCGTGAGCAAGTACATTTAAACTGAACATCCACAGCTGGAAATATTCTGATTTCTTCATCAGGGTAAAGATAATTCAACAAGCCCTGATAATCATGTTCAAGTAATTCGTTAGCTTGCATATTGCTTGTCAGCTTTGTGATTCGCTCCCAATGCGGATGAATAATTTCATTTTCAATACCTTTTGATGGATTTGGGATAACTTGCAGTAAATAACCTGATGCAGATTTACCATTCACATTTAACCAGATTTTTGTATCTAATTGTTCAGAGTTCTGGAAATACCCTTCTATGGATTCAGCTAGTGAATTGCCACGCCAGGAAACGATCCCTTGATACCGGTTGCTGGGGCCTGAATCTAACATAATCACTAATACACCTTGATTAAATGATTCCATCAAATCGGTATACGACATATTCCCTTCCCATTTGGCCAATCCACGTATGTGAAAATGGTTATCGCATTGCGCCAAAAGTAATTTGAGGCTGCCTTTGCCTTGGAATTGCACAGTAAGCCGGCCATTAAACTTGATGATGGCGCATAACAAACCTGCCACACACAATGCCTCACCCAGTAATTTTCGTATGGGTTCCGGGTATGAATGTTGATTCATTATAGCCTGAAAGCTTTCTTCCAGGTGGATATATTCACCGCGTACTGGCGCCTTCTCAAATACGAAGCGCTGCAAAGTGTCTATATGGGTTATTTTTTTCGTCATGGATTACTCTTTATGTATGCTGATTATATAATAAAAAGATATATTTGTATAATATTTGATCTCTATCTCTATTTAATTAATTTTATTGTAATATAGTGTTCAGAAAAATAGTTTGAAGCACTATATCATGACTTAATAATTTGTGGTTATGTTGTTTTATGCCTAAAAAACGATTCTCTATCAGCTAATAATGCCAATGCAGCACTCATGCGAGTTAATTGACGTTTGCATTTGCGTATTTTTTTATTTTTTGCAGAAGACGAAATAAAATATCCACCCGTTAATCCATAAGCAATACTTCTAAGCAAATTACTCATATAAAAACCAATATGTGACATGATGACTTTATCCAGGTTTTTTATATTGGTGTGATCGGTGCTGATTAATTCAATTTCCTTGAGTAAATAGGGATGACAGCGTATGGCACCCTGTCCAAAGATAATCAAATTACGTGTCAAGATGTTAGCGCCTTCAACTGTAATACTAACGGGTACGGTAAGATAAGCATTCGCCAATACGTTCCTGGGGCCTGCTTGTATCATGTGCCCTGCATGAATATCCATAGCATGTGATACAACATGACGGCACATTTCTGTCATATGATATTTGGCGATAGCTGACACAATGGATGGATTAATGCCCTGGTCCACTGCGCCGGCTGTCATGATACGGCATGCTTCCAACATATAAGTATATCCAGCAATATATCCTAATGCTTCTCCTACACCTTCAAATGAAGAGATAGAGGTGTTGAATTGTTTACGTACTCTTGAATAAGCACCAGTCACTCGAAAAGCTTTTTTTCCACAGGCAGTAGAAAGTGCAGGCAAAGAGATAGAACGGCCTATGGAAAGGGATTCCATTAACATACGCCAACCCTGCCCCGCCATTTTGGTTCCACCAATAATCCAATCTAGCGGAATAAATACATCTTTACCGCGAGTAGGCCCATTCATGAAAGCAGAATACATGGGTAAATGACGCGCGCCAGTTTCTACACCTGGATGTGATGTTGGAATCAGGCATAATGTGATACCCATATTCGTTTTCTCACCCAGCAAATGATCGGGATCATAAATGTGTATGGCAAGGCCCAGCAGTGTTGCTACCGGCGCCAGTGTGATATAGCGTTTATCCCAGCTGACACGTATACCAACGACTTCTTTTCCATCGTGTTCACCACGACAAATAATACCCGTATCAGGAATGGCTCCAGCATCACTTCCTGCATCGGGTGCGGTTAATGCGAAACATGGGATATCCATACCAGAAGCTAATCGTGGGAGATAATGATTTTTTTGTTCTTCTGTTCCATACCGAACTAATAATTCACCAGGCCCTAATGAGTTAGGTACCATGGTGGTAACTGCAGCGCTAATACTGCTAGTGGCAATTTTAGTGACTACGGTTGAATGTGCGAGTGCAGAAAAACCTAAACCGCCATATTCTTTTGGAATAACCATGGCAAAAAACTTTTCCTGCTTCAGATAGTTCCAGACCTCTTGAGATAAATCATGTTTATCAAATACAAAATCCCAATCATTTAACAAAGAACAAAGATGATTTACTTGGTTATTTATAAAGTTTTGTTCATCAGCGGATAAGGTTGGACGTGGTATGCTGAATAATTTTTCCCAGTTTGGACGACCGCAAAATAATTCCTTCTCCCACCAGGTATCCCCAGCATCTATAGCTGCTTTTTCAGTCGCACTAATGGTTGGTAATTGTTTTTTCAAAATGTTTAATGCTGGTTTGATAATGTATCTTTGTCTTAATTCATGTAAATTTGAGAAGGCAGCGGCAATGAGATAAAGCAGCCAGCATATAATAAGTGGTATAGTAGCCAAGTAACCACAGGCAGTGAATAGGATAAGTATTGCACCGATTAAGGTCGTCCAAGCGATGATTGAGAGTTGATAAAATGCGGCGGTTAAAACAAGTCCGAATAAGACTAGCACGCTGATGACATTTGCCATATCCATGCTGTAGTTCCCTTTTAATTACGTTATAGCTGTTACCGTTTACACTGTATAAACCCGGATATTTCATCATGTCAGCTACCACGAAGGTGCCAGACAGCATGATGAAATATCCGAGTAAACGCGAAATTATATCGAGATATCAGTTTTAGGGATAGCTTTTTTTTGTGCGAAATTCATTTCGCGACACCTTAAAACTATCCACAGAATCTGTGGATAACTCTGTGAGTAAGCTATCGACAACTGCCTTGAAACGCTTTAAACAGAGAGTTTGCATAAAAAGTCCATTAAATGAACATAAGTAATTATATTATATTAATCAATAAGTTGTATATTATGATCAAGATTAAAGCATTGATTGAACATAATTTGATGTTTTATAGGAGCGATATAAGCATTTTGTGAGCAATTTATGTGGGCTGTGAATAAATATCATTTTGAATGTATAAAAATTAACTTATATTTACCCGTTACACGTCAAGATGTACTGACGCTGGAAATTTCACTTCCATAAAATGCCCGCAATTTTTCGAGCATTAATTGTGCTGGTGAATGCAGAGCAAATGGACTTTGTAATTCATTTGTCCACTGACCAGTATTTAAATTAACCAAAATAGGCATGCGAACATTTTGATTTTGTGGGTATAAGGCTAGCATCCATCCATCGTATATATCTGCATATTGTTTGCTGTGAATAATTTTAACAGTCATTTCATCTTTAACAGTTAATCGCGTTGTTAAAGGGTTGATTTGAAATAGTTCAATTCCTTCAAGTAATACTTTACGTTCATCGGGGTAAACGGTACGTATAGCTTCTGACGAAAAATCACTTTCAAGGAAGATATGTCTGGAATTGAGATGATAGTCTTGAGACTGGCCTTGTATATATTTTGATAATGATATACCGCTTGAATCAGGAGCTGGAATATTCAGCAATTCTAAAATGGTCGGTTTGATATCTAAAAGCGAGACAACACCGGTCGTCGGCCCTGCTTTGAATGGCCCTACTCCATATAATTGAAAGGCCAATAATGTATGGTATTGCGGTAATCCTAATACATCTGTTCCATGTCCTGCTGATTGATTGATTTGTTCATCATCGAGACTAGGCGGATAAAATTTGGGCATAGTAACAGTTTCAGATGAAT